>QFCH01002725.1_pt1 | contig 135325 bp, 115 predicted proteins | sample 5346071 | NCBI WGS metagenome assembly QFCH01 (sample SAMN09062255, study PRJNA434731) | Human gut metagenome, whole genome shotgun sequencing project. | isolation source: stool timepoint B chromium assembly | host: Homo sapiens | collected 2015
CTCAAACTGTCCAATCTATAGGGTACATTTTATATGGATTTGCTTCTTCCATTTACGATGATTGGTTTTGGAAGATATTTTATGAAAAAGGCTCCAAAGGAAATAAATTCAGTATTTGGATATCGAACTTCGATGTCTATGAAGAATAAAGACACATGGAAATTTGCTCATAAATATTGTGGTAAAGTCTGGTATGTCTGTGGAATGGTTATGTTGCCAATAACAGTAATATTCATGCTTTTAGTAATTGGAAAAAGTGAAGATTGTGTTGGGAGTATGGGAGGAATTATTTGTGGTGTTCAACTTATTCCTTTAATTGGGTCTATTCTCCCAACAGAAATAGCATTAAAAAAGAATTTTGATAAGAATGGAACAAGACGATAAAGTTTGCAGAATCAAGGAAATCGGGATTTAATGCTTGAAAAAAGGAGGAATAAACATGGCAAAGAAAGAAGAAAGATTTGAAGTTATATTTAGAGATGGAAGTGGGCTTAAGGATGAAGGAGTTCGCCAAATTCTTGTAGATAAAGAGACGGGAGTTAATTACCTTTGTTGGAAGTCCGGATATGGAGCCAGTATTACACCTCTTCTGGATTCGGAAGGAAAAGTCATAGTCACAAAGTAAAATCGGGAGTTAAAGGATAAAGCTTACGAAAAGCAAAAAGATAATTATAGGAGTCACTATCGGAATAGTCGCAGCAATACTTTGGAGCATTGTTTTCATAAACTCATTAAATAGCATGGCTGGAATTGGAATTGGAATATGTCTGGGTATATCTTTTGGCATATCTGGCAGTCTTATTTTTTCAAAAAAAGATAAAGATAAGTGATGATACAACTCCAAGTTTGTAGAATTCAAAAATTTAATATGAAATGTGAGATAGAGCGTATGGAAATTAACTATACGTTCTATTTTTTTGCCTTTTTTGAAAAAGTGATTAAAAACTATTGACATTTTGTTACTGGTGGGACGACGAAGTCTTTCTTTTGCGGTATAATAGAAGATAAGATGATACCGTGTCAAAAAAGGAGGATGAAATGATGCGAGTTTTGGTAATACCGGATGTGCATTTGAAACCGTGGATGTTTGAACAGGCAGCAGTGCTTATGCGTGAAAAAAAGGCGGACCGTGCAGTGTGTCTGATGGATATTCCGGATGACTGGGGAAAAGAATATGACATTGCATTGTACGAACAAACCTATGATGCGGCCATTGATTTTGCCAAAGAATTTCCGGAGACCGCCTGGTGTTATGGCAATCATGACTTGAGCTATCTCTGGCATCGGTTGGAGAGTGGCTACAGTTCAATGGCAGCTTACACCGTGCAGAGAAAATTGTTGGATTTGCGGGATGCACTCCCGGAGAACAATCCGATTCGCTATGTCCAGAAAATAGATAACGTGTTATTTTCACATGGAGGGGTATTGGATTATTTTGCAGAGAGCGTTGTACCGAAATCGAATTATCATGACGTGGAGGCTGTGGTGGCAGCCATTAATGAACTCGGTCCAAACGAAATGTGGAACGATGCCTCGCCCATCTGGCTCAGACCCCAGCATTCCAATATGCGGCTGTATAAAACAAAGGAATTATTGCAGGTAGTGGGTCATACGCCGATGAATATGATTACAAAGGAGGGCAACTTGATTTCCTGTGATGTCTTCTCAACTTACCAGAACGGAAAGCCCATTGGGACGGAAGAATTTTTGCTGCTGGATACAGAGACGTGGGAATGCAGTGGCGTAAAATAAAATAGGATAGTAAAAATAAACATAACTGTTCAGAGCCAACCTCCAAAATGCAAGCATTTTATACCTGTTTTTTAAATTTTGCTTGCTTCTGAACAGTTACAAATAAACAAAAATGAAGACAGGATACGTGAAAATGCAGTCTGACAACTCCAACTGGAAAGCCTCTGCTCTGACCATAAAAATAACAACAAACTAAAATTATGGATTAATCAGAAGCAGCATTCACTAGTCAAAACGAATTAGGGTGCAGCGTGGCCTCAAAATTCCCGAAAAAGATATAAAAAGCGTCTATTCAGACACAAGTGCTTCAATGCTCGCCGGTACTTAGGCAGTGTATTTTACTGCCTTATGTACCGCTGCTAGCATTGGCAGCGAGAGCGGCTTGTGGTGAATAGACGCTTTTTATATCTTTATTTAGAAATGACAGGCCACGCGTCAAAAATTACTTTTTGTTCGCACGCATACGCTGTTTCGGATCGAGAATCTTCTTACGGATACGGATGTTCTTAGGCGTAATCTCAACAAGCTCATCATTTTCGATGAAGTCAAGGGCCTGTTCAAGGCTCAGTACCTTATGAGGCACAAGCTTTAAGGCTTCATCGGAACCTGAAGCACGGGTGTTGGTCATCTGCTTACGCTTGCAGACGTTCAGCTCGATATCGCCGCCTTTAGGGTTTTCACCAACGACCATACCCTGATAAACCTTTTCACCAGGTCCAAGGAACAGAGTACCACGCTCCTGGGCATTGAACAGACCGTAAGTGATGGTTTCACCGGCTTCGAATGCGATCAGGGAACCTGTCTGACGGTAAGCGATGTCACCCTTGTATGGGCCATAGCTGTCGAAGATTGTATTCAGAATACCGTTACCCTTTGTATCAGTCATGAATTCACCACGATAACCAATGAGGCCACGGGATGGGATCAGGAACTCAAGACGTGTATAACCGCCGTTGGAACGGGACATACCCTGAAGTTCACCTTTACGGAAGCTGAGCTTTTCGATAACAACACCGGCGAATTCATCCGGTACATCAATGACAGCCTGTTCCATTGGCTCAAGGAGATGACCTTTTTCATCCTTGTGATAGATAACTTCTGCTTTGCTGACTGCAAATTCATAGCCTTCACGACGCATATTCTCGATGAGGACGGAAAGATGCAGCTCGCCACGGCCGGATACCTTGAAGCAATCTGTATTCTCTGTATCTTCAACACGAAGGCTGACATCTGTATTCAATTCTCTGTAGAGACGTTCACGAAGATGTCTGGATGTAACGAACTTACCTTCCTGGCCGGCTAATGGGCTGTCGTTGACGATGAAGTTCATAGAGATTGTAGGCTCGGAAATCTTCTGGAATGGAATCGGCTCTACAAAGTCAGGAGAGCAGAGTGTATCACCGATATGGATATCGGAAATACCGGAGATGGCAACGATAGAACCGACGCCGGCTTTCTCTACTTCTACTTTGTTCAGACCATCAAACTCGTAGAGCTTGCTGACTTTCACCTTACGGCGTTTCTCAGGGTCATGGGCATTGACGATGATGGCATCCTCGTTGACACGGATTGTACCGTTGCTGACTTTGCCGACACCGATACGGCCAACATATTCGTTGTAATCGATAGTGCTGATCAGTACCTGTGTACCCTTGTCAGGATCACCTTCCGGAGCAGGAATGTGATTGATGATAGTTTCGAATAATGGCTGCATATTATTGCTGTCATCACCGATCTCAAGCATAGCTACACCTTCCTTGGCGGAAGCATAAACAAATGGACAGTCTAACTGTTCTTCTGAAGCATCCAGATCGATGAGCAGTTCAAGCACTTCATCGATGACTTCATCCGGTCTTGCTTCCGGACGGTCGATCTTGTTGATACATACGATAACAGCCAGGTTCAGCTCAAGGGCTTTCTTCAGAACGAACTTTGTCTGAGGCATAGGGCCTTCGAAAGCATCTACAACAAGGACAACGCCGTCTACCATTTTAAGGACACGTTCTACCTCGCCGCCAAAATCGGCATGTCCCGGTGTATCGATGATGTTGATCTTGACATCCTTATAAAAAACTGCTGTATTCTTGGAAAGAATTGTGATACCACGTTCACGTTCGATATCATTGGAGTCCATGACTCTTTCCTGTACAACCTGATTGGTTCTGAAAACACCGCTCTGTTTCAAAAGCTCATCTACCAGAGTTGTTTTACCATGGTCAACGTGAGCGATGATGGCAATGTTTCTTGTATCTTCTCTCTTTATATTCATATAAATCCTTCTTTCTGAAAAAGAATCTGCTTAACAACGCTATTTATCATATCAATTACCAACGGGTTTTTCAAGTTTTTTATTTCGGAAATCTATAATAAAAGTGAATAATTGCATTCAAAAAGGCGAAAAATGCAGATGAATCCTTTCAAATGCCGTTGTCTGGCGGAGTCTGTCGATGAATGAGAATTTCTTTTCATGGTAAACCATGGTAGATTTTAACTATCACGAAAATCTGTTTTTGTAGGGGCAGAGAAGAGAAAGAGGTCACAGGATGCCTGTCTGATGAAAAACAGATGGCATAAATGGTGCCTGAACGGAATACATATAAATACATAAAAATTAAATTTACCAGAAGGGTGAAAGGGGATTAAAAGATGGCAGATAAAGCAATGGATAACAATCAGGTGACAATCGTAGGTACTGTTGATTCGGAGTTCACATACAGCCATGAAGTTTTTGGGGAAGGCTTTTATATGCTGGAGGTGGTTGTAAGCAGACTGAGTCATATGGAGGACCGGATTCCGCTGATGGTTTCGGAGCGGCTGGTGGATGTGAAGGAAAGCTGTATGGGGAAGATTGTAGAAGTCCATGGACAGTTTCGTTCCTATAATAAACATGAGGAAGGGAGAAACCGACTGATTCTTTCGGTGTTTGTCAGAGAGTTTTCATTTGTGGGGGAAGAAGGAACGCTGACAAGGCCGAACAGTATTTATCTGGATGGTTACATCTGCAAACCGCCGGTTTACCGGATGACGCCGTTAGGGCGTGAAATTGCAGATCTTCTGATGGCGGTGAACCGGCCGTATGGCAAATCCGATTATTTGCCTTGCATCTGCTGGGGAAGAAATGCAAGGTTTGCCGGCAAGTTTGAAGTCGGGACACATATTCATCTTTGGGGAAGAATCCAAAGCCGTACATACCAGAAACGGCTGGAGGATGACGTGGTGGAAAAGCGGACAGCTTATGAGATTTCGGTGAATAAAATCGAATGTGTAGAATAAATACGAATATGCAGGATAAAAGCGACAGTTTATGAGGTTTTACTTGACGTTTCTCTATGAATATGATATTTACTATTATGTATTTGTTTAAAGTCGGATAATTGGCAAGCAGGCTTTAAACCGGAATTACCATCAATTGTCTATATGAAGCGCAGTGAGAGGCAGAGGCTGTGCCGGAATAGAGAGATTCTACAGGAATCATAGAGGTAAGTGTTGTGGAAAAAGGTTTAGTAAAGATTTACTTTGGCGAAGGCAAAGGCAAGTCAACATCATCTATGGGACGTGCACTTGTCTGCGCCAGTGAAGAGAAAGAGGTTTTTGTCATTCAGTTTCTGAAGGGGAAGATAACTGGCAGGCTTGATTACCTGAAGAGACTGGAACCGGAGATCAAGGTCTTCAGGTTCGAGAGAGAAGAAGCCTTTTATGAAGATCTGACGGAAGAAGAGAAGCAGGAAGAGAAGGTGAACATTCTTAATGGCTACAATTTTGCCAAGAAGGTATTGTCCATTGGAGAATGTGAGGTTTTGATCCTGGATGAGATACTGGGGCTTGTAGACCTGGGAATCATTACCTGCGAGGATGTGATCCGTCTGATCGAGATGAAGGATGAGTCCGTGGAACTGATCATGACAGGACGTCATCTTCCAGATGAACTGATCCCTTATGCAGACTATATTTCACGTCTGGATATTGTCAAAGGATCTTGTTCTGAAAAGCCGTCATGCATGTAGTTTGCTGTTGACATGATGGTTGTTTGGTGATACTATGAAATAGTAATTAAGTAGAGGCGCATATTTATATAAGTAGAACTCAGGATGCAGTCAGGTGCAGATGAATGAGTTGGAAAGGATGATATGCCGAAGCCTTATATCCCCTGGAAGATATATTGCTGGGCATACAGTTAAGAGCTGTATGACTGTCATCATTTTGATGGAGTGCTGCTTGAAGAATTTTCATAGTTGAGAATATTCTTATGAGTCGGCATTGCGTCGGCTCTTTTTTATGCCATAGTCAATTCCAGTGGAATTCTCTAAGACTTGCAAAAAGAGCAGAAGTACATGTCCCCTTTATAGCAGTAATAGAAATTGGAGGAAAGAGATATGGCAATTTTTACAGGTGCAGGTGTTGCAATTGTCACACCAATGCATGCAGATGGTTCAGTTAATTTTGAGAAACTTGAGGAGAACATTGATTATCAGATCGCCAATGGCACAGACGGTATCGTTATATGTGGTACAACAGGTGAGTCTTCCACATTGTCAGAGGAAGAACATATTGAATGTATTCGTACAGCTATCAACCGTACAGCCGGCAGAATTCCTGTTATTGCAGGTACCGGTTCCAACAGTACTGAGACAGCAATCTATCTGACCAGAGAGGCTGAGGAAGCAGGCGCAGATGGTGTGCTTCTTGTTACCCCTTATTATAACAAAGCAACACAGAAAGGTCTTGTAGCTCATTATACAGAGATTGCAAAGCATACAGATCTTCCGATCATTCTGTACAATGTTCAGAGCCGTACAGGCGTGAATATCGCACCTGAGACAGCAGTGACTCTGGCTAAGAACTGTGACAATATTGTCGGTATCAAAGAAGCAAGCGGCAATATCTCACAGATTGCAACATTGATGCAGCTGGCAGAAGGATGTATCGATTTATACTCAGGCAATGATGATGAAGTTGTTCCAATCCTGTCTCTTGGCGGTATTGGTGTTATTTCCGTATTTTCCAACATCTGTCCGCAGGATTCCCATGATATCGTTGCCAAATATCTGGCAGGTGATGTGAAGGGAAGTCTTGAGCTTCAGTTAAAGGCCCTGCCTTTGATGCATGAATTATTCAATGAAGTGAATCCGATCCCTGTCAAAGCAGCAATGAACATGCTTGGTATGGAAGCGGGTCCCCTCAGAATGCCTTTGACAGAGATCGAACCGGAACATAAGGCCCGTCTGGCAGCAGCGATGAAGGCTTATGGCCTGAAGCTGGCAGAATAAGGAATAGATTTTAATAAAGACTTTTTCGAATGAGCATCAGAATGCGCATCCGGGAGAGTCTTTCTTTTAGTTACAGACGCTGTAACAGATAGGATCCGATGCCCGTTGTTCTCTCACGTCTGTTATACGCTCCGTGGGCTGCACAGGAATTCGGAAATAAATAAGAATGTCAATACTTTAACTATAATTGCGTTATGAAGCGATGTAGGGTAAAATGAAAGTAGTGCATTGTTAGAAGACTGTAACAGGAAAGGCAATGAACAGTTATTAATGGATATTTATCACAATAGAACAAATTAAATGGAGGATATAGAGATGGTAAAGATGATTATGCATGGCTGCAATGGTGCCATGGGACAGGTGATTACAAAACTTGCATCAGAAGACAACGATGCAGAGATCGTGGCAGGTATTGACTGTGCAGACAACAGAGAAAATCCGTATCCGGTGTTCACATCCTGCGATGCATGTGATGTGGATGCAGATGTGATTGTAGATTTTTCAGTGGCACAGGCTGTGGATGGCGTTCTGGCGTATGCGCTGAAACGTAAGATGCCGCTGGTGCTTTGTACAACTGGATTGAGCGACAAGCAGCTGGAGGATGTAAAGGCTGCATCCAGTCAGATTCCGGTGCTTCGTTCTGCCAATATGTCACTGGGTGTGAATACGGTTTTCAAACTGGCAGCTGCAGCAGCCAAGATTCTTGGCGAAGCCGGTTATGATATTGAAATCGTTGAGAAGCATCATAACAAGAAAATGGATGCACCATCCGGCACAGCACTGGCCATTGCAGATGCCATCAATGAAGCGATGGATCACCGGTATACATATAAACTGGATCGTTCGGCAGAACGTGCCAAGAGAGAGGCCAATGAGATCGGTATTCAGGCTGTCAGAGGCGGTACTATCGTCGGTGAGCATGAGGTTTTCTATTGCGGTCAGGATGAAGTTATCGAGATTAAGCATACGGCTTATTCCAAAGCTATTTTTGGAAAAGGTGCCATTCAGGCAGCACGGTTTTTAAAGGATCAGAAACCGGGAATGTATCAGATGAGTGATGTCATTGGTTAGTCGAAAACGCAAAGGGAAAGGAGCCGCCATGGAACAGTTGGGGGATTTACAGAAACGTTATCTGAAACTTTTATCTGAAAAATATCCGACGATTGCGTCGGCATCAACGGAGATTATCAACTTATCTGCCATTATGAACCTTCCGAAGGGCACAGAGCATGCATTGAGTGATATCCATGGGGAGGCAGACCAGTTTTTTCATGTTCTGAAGAACGGTTCAGGTGCAGTCAGAGCCAAGATTGATGAAGAGTTCGGCAACAGCATCAGTATCAAGGATAAGAAACAGCTTGCAACGTTGATTTATTATCCGGAGAAGAAGCTTGAACTGATCGAGAAAGAGGAAGATGATATTGAAGACTTTTACAGAATGACTTTTCACAGACTGATTCGTGTGTGTAAACGTTCCCAGTCAAAATATACCCGTTCCAAGGTCAGAAAAGCACTGCCGAAGGATTTCGCTTATATTATTGAAGAATTGCTCTACGAACGAGAAGATATTCTGAATAAAGAAGCTTATTATAATGAGATTATCAATACGATCATCCGCATCAACCGTGCTAAGGAATTTATTGTGGCTATGTGCAATCTGATTCAGCGTCTGGTTGTGGATCATCTGCATATTGTGGGTGATGTTTTCGACAGAGGACCGGGAGCGGCTGCAATCATGGACAAGCTGATGTCCTATCATTCGGTTGATATCCAGTGGGGCAATCATGATGTGCTCTGGATGGGAGCAGCCAGCGGCCATCCGGCCTGCATTGCCAATGTGATCCGTATCAGTGCCCGTTATGGCAACCTGAACACGCTGGAAGATGATTATGGTATCAATCTGATGCCTTTGGCAAACTTTGCCAATACTGTTTACGGGGATGATCCATGCTCTCTTTTTGCCATTAAGCATGTGGAGCGTGAAGATTACAGCATCAGCCAGGTGGAAGAAGAAGTGGAAGTTAAGATGCACAAGGCTATTGCCATTATTCAGTTTAAACTGGAAGGTCAGCTGATGATGCGTCGTCCGGAATTCCATATGGCGGACAGACTTTTGTTGGATAAGATCAACTATGAGAAGGGAAGTATAACCATAGACGGCAAGGAATATGATCTGTTGGATCATAACTTCCCGACCATTGACCCTGCACATCCGTATGAGCTTTCAACGGAAGAGGAAGATATTATGAGTCGTCTGGTAACAGCCTTTAAGGGATGCGAGAAGCTTCAGAAGCATATTCAGTTCTTCTTTAAGCAGGGAAGTCTCTATCTCTGCTACAATGATAATCTGTATTATCACGGCTGTGTTCCCTTCAATGAAGATGGTACCTTTAGAGATGTCACATTGAAGGGCAAGAAGTATTCAGGCAAGGCACTCTATGATTTTCTTGAAAGTTGTGCCAGAAAAGGCTATTATATGAGCAGTGATCCGGAAGAACGTCTTTATGGACAGGATATTATGTGGTTTATCTGGTCCAATGTGGATTCACCGGTTTACGGCAAAGAGAAAATGGCCACCTTCGAACGCTATTTTATCAATGAACCGTCATTGAGAGAGGAACGCAAGGATTATTATTATAAACTCATAGAGAAAGAAGAAATCTGCGATATGATCCTCAGAGAATTCGGAATGGATCCGAAGCGGTCACATATTGTAAATGGACATATGCCGGTGAAGTTCAAGAAAGGTGAGAGCCCGATCAAAGGCAATGGCAAGCTTCTGATTATTGATGGCGGATTTTCCAAAGCTTATCAGAAGACAACAGGTATTGCAGGCTATACCCTGATCTATAATTCCTATGGACTCCGCCTGGTTACTCATGAACCTTTTGAAAGCCTTGAGAAGGCGATTATAGAAGAAACAGATATCCATTCCAACATTACGGTTGTCCAGCTGGTCAATGAGCGAAGAATGGTGGCAGATACAGATATCGGTAAGCAGATTCGCAAGGATATTGTGGATCTGGAGCAGTTATTGGATGCTTACCGGAGAGGTCTTCTCAGAGAAAAACGATAAATTTGGAGGCAATATTCGTATGTTTGACGGATTTTTACGCGTTGCAGCAGCCACACCGGATATCCGGGTGGCGGACTGCAGTTTTAACGGTGCATCTGCAGCGGCACTTGTGTCAGAGGCCTATGAGCAGGGCGTGAGCCTGCTTATACTGCCTGAATTGTGCCTGACAGGCTATACATGCAGTGATCTTTTTCTTCAAGAAAGTCTGTTGGATGGCGCTGAGAAGGCACTGGTGGCATTGACGGAATCCACAAGGGACAGGAATATGGTTGTATTGGCAGGTCTTCCGCTGACAGTAAACAGTGTTCTTTACAATGTGGCTGCTGTACTTCATGATGGTGAAATTCTCGGCTTTGTACCGAAATCTTACCTTCCGACATATTCGGAATTTTATGAAGGCCGCCATTATCACAGCGGTGCAGGTATAGAGACGGAGGTTTTATTTAACGGCAGAAAGTATCCTTTCGGAACAAAGCTTTTATTCAGATGCCGTCAGATGCCGGCATTTACCCTCGGTATCGAGATTTGCGAAGATCTCTGGGTTGCTCAGCCGCCAAGTATCGGTCATGCACTGGCAGGTGCCACTGTTATAGCCAATTTGTCGGCCAGTGATGAGACAACTGGCAAAGATATTTACCGTAAGTCTCTGGTCAGCGGACAGTCAGCAAGACTTGTCTGCGGTTATATTTACGCGGATGCAGGTGAAGGGGAATCTTCCACGGATCTTGTTTTCGGTGCACATAATCTGATCTGTGAAAACGGCAGTTTTCTGGCAGAGTCCGAACGCTTTCACAATCAGATGATCACAGCAGATCTGGATACATCAAAACTTGTCAGTGAGCGTCGTAGAATGACCACATGGCAGCCAAACTTTGATCAGGATTATCGAATCATTGATTTTGATCTTGAGATGCATCCGATCAAACTTCGCAGATATATCGATCCGCATCCTTTTGTACCGGATGATCAGACCGACCGTGCAAGGCGATGTGAAGAAATTTTGACAATACAGGCCATGGGTCTTAAGAAGCGTCTGGCACATACGCACTGCAGGCATGCTGTTGTGGGTATTTCAGGCGGCCTGGATTCTACATTGGCACTGCTTGTAACGGTACGTGCTTTTGATATGCTGGATATGGACAGAAAACAGATCATGGCTGTGACGATGCCGTGCTTTGGTACGACGGACAGAACCTATCACAATGCCTGTGAGTTGGTCCACAGACTGGGAGCAACCCTTGAGGAAGTAGATATTAAGGAGGCTGTTACTCTTCATTTTTCAGATATCGGTCAGGATCCGTCAAAACATGATGTGACCTATGAGAATGGTCAGGCACGTGAGAGAACACAGGTATTGATGGACATTGCCAATCGCTTGGGCGGCATGGTGATCGGTACAGGTGATATGTCAGAGCTTGCCCTTGGATGGGCGACGTATAATGGAGATCATATGTCTATGTATGGTGTCAATGCGTCTGTACCGAAGACATTGGTGCGTCATCTTGTGAGATATTGTGCGGATACGGCGGACAGCCAAACTTTAAAAGAAACATTGCTGGATATTTTGGATACACCGGTGAGCCCTGAACTGATCCCGCCGGAAGACGGTGAGATTTCCCAGAAGACAGAAGATTTGGTAGGGCCATATGAACTTCATGATTTCTTCCTGTATCATATTTTGCGTTTCGGGCGGCACCCGGCCAAGGTTTATCGCCTGGCACTGCAAGCTTTTGAAGGTGTTTATGATGCCGCCACAATCTTAAGATGGCTGAAGACTTTCTACCGTCGGTTCTTTGCGCAGCAGTTTAAACGATCCTGTCTGCCGGATGGACCGAAGGTTGGTTCTGTTGCGGTTTCTCCGAGAGGCGATCTGCGTATGCCAAGTGATGCCTGTGCAGCACTCTGGATGCAGGAACTGGATGAGATTGTTGAATAGCAGATGAAAGCGGTACTCAGACTTTCAGCGTGCTTTGTTAATGGCTTGGGAAACGGCACCCAGAAGAACCTGTGATGTGTACCGGCTGGAGGAAGAATAGCTGATGTCTTCGACAGAAACACCGGCGGCCAGCTGCGCAGATATATTATCCATGCTTGTTGCAAGCAGGGGATACATGGCTGCGACAGATTCATCCAGATTCACAATGGAGGCTGATTTGACCCGATCTTTGTCGACAACGACCTGTATGTCGACAGATTGACTGCCAAGTGTAATTGAAGATGTGTAAATACCTGCGGTGTATGCAGAAGCCGGGGATGTTTGCACATCTTTTTTGCTTGGGATAAATTGAAAAACAGCCAGAATTGCAGTAAGTATAAGAATGACAGCGACTGCTAAGGCAGTCAGCAGCTGGCGGAGTCTGAAAACAAAAATGCGGGTATCACTTTGCATGGAAATCCCTCCGTAAAAATGTTACTATATGTATATGAAAATAGATGAGAAATATGAGAGGAGAAAGGTATGTCACTACAATTGATCCTGGGAGGCAGCGGTACCGGCAAATCCACCAGATTGTATCAGATGATCGTCAGGCAGTCGGTGCAGTTTCCTGATGAAAAGATTTTTTTGATCGTGCCGGAACAGAATACCATGCAGGCTCAGAAGAATATTGTGACCCATCATCCCCGTCACGGAGTCATGAATGTGGATGTATTGAGTTTTGAACGTCTTGCTTACAGGATATTTGAAGAACTGGGAATGAACCAGAAGGAAATACTTGAAGATACAGGCAAGAGCATGATTATACGGCGGCTTCTGACAGAACATGAAGAGGAACTTTCGGCCTTCAGAGGAAACATCCGCAAAAGAGGCTTTGTAGACGAGGTCAAATCAATGCTGTCGGAGCTGCTGCAGTATGGGGTCACACCGGAGATGCTCAAAAAGAGAAGCATGGAGATGGGGACAGAATCTGTTTTGTATGCCAAATTACAGGATATTACGGTTATTTATGAAGCTTTTCTGGAGAAAATCCACGAAAAATATATGACAACAGAAGAAGTACCGGATCGTTTATGTGATGTGATCGAACAATCTGCGGTCATTCGGAATGTGACGGTTTATCTGGATGATTTTACAGGCTTTACACCGATTCAGTATCGTCTGATGACCAGAATTCTGCAGTTGGCACCGAAAGTGGTGATGACATTGAATGTGGACGCTGCTGCGAATCCCTATCAGGTTTCTTCTGTGGAGCATTTATTTTATCTGCCGAAGGATACGATCTTTCAACTGGAACGGATCTGTCGTGAGAATCTTATATCAAGAGACAAGGATATTCTTTTACAGGAGAGTCAAAATGGACGATTCAGAAACAGTGAAGAACTGGCGTCTCTTGAGAAAAATCTTTTCAGGGAGAAAGTTGTGCCATGGGAGAATGTTCCGGAGAATATCCGGGCTTATGGATTAGTGACGCCTAATGAGGAGATGGGCTATGCAGCCATGAAGATTCATGAATATGTATCGGTCAAAAATTATCGCTACAGAGATATTGCAGTGGTGGCCAGTGATATGAATCTTTATCGCGGCAGTGCACAGTATTGGTTTGATAAGTATCAGATTCCGTGTTTCTTTGATGGCAGACGCAATATTTCAGGCAATATGATGATCGAATGGCTTCGTTCTCTTTGCGGTATTTTTGTTCAGAAGTACAGCTATGCCGCTGTTTTCAGATATATCAGAAGCGGATTATCCGGTATTGCAGAAGAAGAGGCTGATCTGCTGGAAAATTATGTGCTGGCACTGGGTATACGCGGTCATGCCAAATGGACGAAAGTCTGGATGGCCAGGATGCAGGGAATGACGGATGAGGAACTGGATAGGATTAATGGCATTCGGGAACGTCTGATTTTGCCTATGGAAGAATTGGATAGTGTGAGCCGGAATAAAGAAGCAAGAAATGTTGATTTTATGCGGGCACTTTATCGTTACATGCAGCATTTGTCAATACGCAGGCAGCTGGAAGCGTGGACTTCCTTTTTTGAAAGCAGAGGTGATCTGTCAAGGGCCAGGGAATATGAGCAGATTTATGATGTTGCCATCGGTCTGCTGGAGCGAATGCATCTGATTCTGGGAGAGGAACCTCTTTCAATACAGATATTTTCAGAGGTGCTTGAAGCAGGGATCAGCGATGTTCGAATTGGTATCATCCCACCGGGATTGGATCAGGTGACGTTTGGTGATATACGGCGTACACGACTGGAAGACGTCAAAGTATTGTTTTTCGTAGGCATGAATGATGGACTTGTACCGCTTATGGAAAATGGCGGGGGACTTCTGACGGAGATTGAGAGGGGAAAGCTGGCATTGCATCATATTCATCTGGCACCCAGTGTCAGAGAAAACACATGTACGGAACAGTTTTACCTCTATATGAATATGACCAAACCGTCGGAACAGTTGATTTTGACCTGGTCAGAGCAGGATGCTTCCGGTAAAGAAAAGCGGCCTTCTTCTATATTGAACCGGATCAAGAATGTTTTTCCTCAAATGAAGCTTCAGAGAGTTCGTATGAATGAGGAACAGAATACAGATTTTTGGCATAATTATCAGTTCTTGATCCGAGGGCTTCGGGAAATCAGTGAAAACGGACAGATTCAGGAAAACTGGCAGGAGGTTTATGACTGGTTTTACAGCAATCCGGAGTATAAGGAGAAGACCCGGCAGCTGGTGGAGGCTGCTTTCTATCATTATACGGGGGATCCTTTATCCCAGGCGGCTGTGAAGGCTGTTTACGGCGGTCAGCTCACCGGCGGTGTCACGATGCTGGAAAAATATGCAGCCTGTGCTTATGCACATTTTCTTTCTTACGGGCTTCATCTGAAGGAGAGAAAGATTTATCAGGTACAGGCACCGGACATCGGTATGATTTTTCATCAGGCAATTGAACGTTTTTCTCTGAGGATAGGAAGAAGCGGTTACCAGTGGCGTACGATTCCGGATGAAACAAGAGATCGTCTGGTGGAAGAATGCGTGGAGAGTGTTGTACTTGAATATAATCACTCAGTTATGCAGGACAGTATGAGGGCGCAGTATCTTACAGAGAAAATTATGCGTATGACAAAACGGACGATATGGGCTCTGCAGCAGCAGCTGAAGAAGGGTGATTTTGAGCCTGTTGGCTACGAAGTGCGTTTCACAACAGAACTTGAGAATCATCATATGCACCTTTTCTACGGTGATCGTGGTGTGATGACCCTCAATGGCAAAATCGACCGAATGGATCTCTGTGAAGAGGATGAGAAGGTCTTTCTGAAAATTATTGATTACAAGTCCGGCAGTACCAAGTTTGATCTGACATCTGTTTTTCATGGCCTTCAGCTTCAGCTGATGGTCTATATGAACGCTGCCTGTGAGGAACAGCGGCGAAAAGATCAAAAATGCATTGTCATTCCGGCGGGTATTCTTTATTATCACATTGATGATCCTCTGGTGGCATCCAGAAATTTTCAAGATTTTGTTGGGGAACAGAATGATGAGACGGCAATTCTTGAGCAGTTGGCGGTGGATGGTCTTGTGGTAGATGATACAGAGATCATTCAGCATATGGATCAGCATCCGGAGATGCCGCCGAAAGTATTGCCGGTGACATTAAAAAAAGACGGCTCTTTATCGGCATTGTCGAGTGCTGCATCGCCTGAGAATTTTGAAATATTGTCATGGCATGTGAAACGAAGAACAAGACAGTTGGGGGAACGTATTTTTTCAGGTGATATCAGTGTTCATCCATATCGTTATGGACAGAAAAAAGCCTGTGATTACTGCAGTTTCAAAGCTATCTGTGGATTTGATCCGTCTTTTGAAGGGTTTGACTGGCATCGACTGAGAAAAATGAAAAAGGATGAAATATGGCAGATGATCAGAAAGGAGGCGGGAGAATGAGTTTTCAGTGGAGTGAAAAGCAGCAGGCGGTTATCGATGCACGAGAGTGCTCAGTGCTTGTCTCTGCGGCAGCCGGATCAGGCAAAACGGCAGTTTTGGTAGAAAGGCTGATACAGCAGCTGACGGACAAAAAACATCCGGTGGAGATTGAACGCCTTCTTGTGGTTACATTTACCAATGCAGCCGCCGCTGAGATGAGGGAACGAATCGGGAAGGGGCTTGATAAAAAGCTGCAGGAGGAGCCTGAAAACACCGGGTGGATTCGACAGAAACTTCTTTTGCCATGTGCACAGATTTCGACGATTCACAGTCTGTGTCTGAAAACAATTCGGGAGCATTTTGAAGTGCTGGAACTGGATCCTTCCTTCAGACTTGGCGATGAGGCGGAGCTGAAGCTTTTGAAGGCGGATGTTGCAGAAGATGTCATGGAAACTTATTATGCTTCCGAGAATCGTGCATTCCGAGATTTTGTGGATCGCTATGCCAGCGGTAAGGCCGATCAGGGCATTGCAGAAATGATCATACAGCTCTATGATTATTCCAGAGGTTTTCCATGGCCGGAGTATTGGCTGAAGCAGTGTCTGGCAGCCTATTCCGGTGAGAGCAGTCAAAATGGTGCCTGTGCAGTAACGGCATTTTCCATGCTGCAGTTAAAAAATATGCTTTCCAAATATGATATTCTTTTGGAACAGGCCAGACAGCTGTGTCTGATACCGGATGGTGTGGAACCCTATTTACCGATTATTGATGCGGATATGAAGTGGCTGGGGCAATTAACCGAGGCCGAAACTTATGACGGAGCCAGAGAAATTCTGCAGCAGGTGACATGGAAGCGGCTGCCTCGGGTATCATCTTCAGTTGATGCAAAAATCAAAGAGCAGGTGAAAGAGATTCATGCTGATTTTAAGACAGCGGTGGAAAATCTGCGTACAGGTTATTTTGTTCATCCATTGGAAGAATTGGAAGCGGAAATGGCCTATATCTATCCATCTGTGAAAATGCTGACAGAACTGGTGAATGCCTTTGAACAGCAGTTTAAAGCAGCAAAGGCGGATAGAAATATGCTGGATTTTTCAGATTTGGAACATGATATGCTGAGACTTCTGGCTGATTTTTCGGAGGATGAAAACGGCCGGATGAGAGTAACGCCTACGTCAGTAGCAGATGAGCTTTGCGAGTTTTATGAAGAGGTTGTCTGTGATGAATATCAGGACAGTAATCAGGTGCAGGAGCTGATTCTGAGTCTTTTGTCAAGGGAGCGAAAAGGTCAGTACAACCGTTTTATGGTCGGTGATGTTAAGCAGAGTATTTATCGCTTCAGACTGGCAGATGCAGCGATTTTTATGGATAAATATCATCGCTATGCAGATGCGTCAGAGGATGAACACATGCAGCGAATTGATCTTTCACGGAATTTCAGAAGCAGGGAAAGTGTTCTGTCAGGGATTAATTATATTTTCCGCAGGATCATGAAGAAAAGTCTTGGCGGGATTGATTATGACGAGCATGCAGCACTTTATCCGGGAATGGAATATCCTGAAGCACCCGGCAAAAATATTGCCGGCTCTGCGGAAGTGCTTTTCCTGACAGCAGATTCGGAGGAAGCAGATCCGGAAGAGGAGGTGGATACAGTTTCTCTGGAAGCAAAGCTTGCTGCTGCCAGAATTCGTGAGTTGACGGATAGCGAACATGGTCTTGATATTTATGACAGTGATTTGGGAATTTACAGAAAGGCCGGATATAAGGATATTGTTATTTTGCTTAGAACGGTGACAGGATGGGCGGAAAAGTTTGTGGATATACTGACAGCCGAGAATATTCCGGCTTGCGCTGAAATGTCTGCGGGATTTTTTGATACGATCGAGATACAGACAATGCTTCAGTTTCTGTCGGTGGTGGATAATCCAAAACAGGATATTCCGCTGGCAGCTGTCCTGTGTTCGCCGATTGTCGGAATGACATCAGAAGAACTGGCCATGGTACGTTCTGCAAATCAGGAAGAACATCTTTTTGAAGCCTGTACCGGATGTGGTCGGGAGTTGGCAGGTTATGACAAAATCCGGAAGTTTCTGACATTGCTGACGGATATTCGTAGAGCTTCTGTTTATATGGAATTATACGAATTGATCCGATATATTTATGATCAAACAGGGTATTATGATTATGTACAGGCCCTGCCGGGAGGAGAGCGCCGTAAGGCCAATCTGGATCTTTTGCAGGAGCGGGCAGTAACATATGCTTCCGGCAGCTACAGCGGTTTATTTGATTTTATGCGTTATATTGAACAGCTTAAGAAGAATCAGATTGATTTCGGAGAGGCTGCTATGCCGGAGGGTGACAAAGGCCGCGTGCAAATTATGAGTATTCATAAGAGCAAAGGTCTGGAGTATCCGATTGTTATCTTGTCAGGATTAGGCAAAAAATTTAATTTTAAAGACAGTATCAGCAAAATGATCCTGCATTCAGAGGCCGGGATCGGTATAGATGCGGTCAATCTTCAGAGCAGAAAGAAAATGGCCTCTGCATACAAAAAGTATCTTTCATCCAGATTGAATCTTGAGACATTGGCGGAAGAACAGAGGATTTTGTATGTGGCCATGACCCGTGCAAAAGAAAAACTGGTCATGACAGGTGCAGACGGCTCAAAGAAGATAGAGGAAAAGCTGGATGACTGGCGAAGGCGCGGGGAGAGTGCTGATGCAGCATTTCCGGACTGGATGCTGACATCAGCAAAATCCTATCTGGACTGGATCATGCCGGCAGTATTGAGGAAAGACGCGGAAGACGATTTTATCGTCAGAATGGTTGATATAAGAGAGCTGGCGGGACGTGAAGTTGGAAGGACCATTGAAAAACGCTGGCAGAAAGAAGAATTGCTTGAACGTTCTGTAAGTCAGAATCAGGAGAGTGCAATGGCAAAGGCACTTGAGCGGGATGTCAAGTGGCAGTATGCGCAGCTTGAATTGCTTTCCGTGAAAGGTAAATATTCTGTTTCTGAATTAAAAAAATATGCTATGGAAGAAATTCAGGAAGCAGAAGAATTGACGGATCTGGAGAAGAATTCGGAGATACCGGAAGGTGATGAAGAATTGCCGGATTTTATGAAAGACGTCGATGAATCGGAAATGCAGCCGGGGGATAATATCGGTGCATTTCGGGGAACAGCCTATCATCGTGTACTTGAATTGCTGGATTTTGCAGGATGTCCGGATGAGAGAGATGAAAAATGGCTGCGGGCACAGCTATCTGCAATGGAGAAAAGCGGCCGGCTGGCAGCTGAGCAGAGAAAAAGTATTAGTGTAAAAAATCTGGCTGATATGGTATTTTCTGATCTTGGCAGGCGGATGACACAGGCAGACAGGCGTCATCAGCTGTATCGTGAGGCACAATTTGTGATGGGGGTTCCGGTTTCAGTTGTTCGCCCGGGGATAGCCGGAGAGGAGACAGTTCTGATACAGGGAATCATAGATGCCTACTTTGAAGAAAATGATACAGTGATCCTTCTGGATTATAAGACGGATCGTGTTCCAATCCGGAATGGTGCTGAAATATTGCAGAAACGTTATCAGCGTCAGCTGGATGATTATCAGTATGCATTAGAGCAGATTCTTCAGAAAAAGGTCAGACAGAAATTGATTTATTCATTTGCATTAAAGACATGGATTGATTTTTGAAAAATCGATTATAATTCAGGAGAATAGTATTTTTCGGGGATAAGTCCCTGAGATTTGGAGATACTCTGATTCTGTAAAGGAGACGATACAGATGAGTGATGAGAGATTTCTGGATAGAAAAATAACGAAGAAAAATGGTGAACAGGTGCCGATTCGGGAATTGAAGCCGGATGAACGGGTTAAATATGAAATTGCCGAGGAACTTGGGCTTTTTGACAGAATTATAGAAGAAGGCTGGGGTGCATTGACAGCCAGTGAATCTGGCAGAATCGGAGGTATCATCAAAAAGAAAAACAGTCAAAAGAAAAAGGAATAAAACAAATGGAAGCTTATACAGGATTTGCACAGGTTTATGATACGTTCATGGATAATGTGCCCTATGATGAATGGGGGGCATATCTGGTATCATTGCTGAAAAAATATGGTGTGAAGGATGGCCTTGTGCTGGATATGGGATGCGGTACAGGTGCGATGACAAGGTATCTGGATGCCCATGGTTATGACATGACGGGCATCGATCTGTCAGAAGAAATGCTGACAATTGCAAAGGAAAAATCATCGCCGGATATTTTATATTTACTGCAGGATATGCGTGAATTTGAACTTTACGGAACGATGCGGGCAGCTGTCAGCGTTTGCGACAGTATGAATTATATTCTGGAGGAAGAGGATCTGCTGCAGGTTTTTTCCCTGGTGAATAATTATCTGGATCCGGGCGGTATTTTTGTATTCGATCTGAATACGGTTTACAAATATCAGGAAATACTGGGAGAGCAGACTATTGCCGAGGATCGTGAAGAATGCAGTTTTATATGGGATAATTTTTACGATGAAGAAGAGATGATCAATGAATATGATCTGACGATTTTTGTTCAGGAAGATGGGGAGCTGTTCAGACGTTACTGTGAGACACATTATCAGCGGGCCTATTCCCTTGAAACGGTAAAAACACTGATTGAGAAAGCGGGTATGGAAGTACTTGCAATTTATGACGCTTTTACGTATAATAAACCGAAGCCTGATAGTGAAAGGGTTTATTTTGTGGCGAGAGAACACGGCAAAAAGACTGTTTAAGACAGATGGAGGAATAGAAATGACTGATTATATCGTACATGCTTCAGGAGCTGACAATCAGGTCAGAATTTTTGCAGCATCAACAAGAGATTTAGTAGAAAAAGCAAGAGAGATACATAATACAAGTCCTGTAGCAACAGCAGCTCTTGGAAGACTGCTGACAGCAGGTGCTATGATGGGCAGTATGATGAAAGGCGAGAAGGATCTTCTGACACTTCAGATCCAGTGCAGCGGTCCGATTGGAGGGCTTACAGTGACTGCTAAGTCAGACGGTACAGTGAAAGGCTATGTCAATAATCCGGATGTAATGCTGCCTCCGAACAGCAAGGGCAAGCTGGATGTTGGAGGCGCCCTGGATCTCGGTGTGTTAAGTGTGATCAAAGATATGGGCATGAAAGAGCCATATGTTGGTCAGACACAGCTTGTATCAGGCGAGATTGCAGAGGACCTCACTTACTATTATGCGACCAGTGAGCAGATTAATTCCAGTGTGGCGTTGGGGGTTCTTATGGAAAAGGATAATACAGTGAAACAGGCCGGCGGCTTTATCCTTCAGTTGATGCCGTTTACAGATGATGCAGTGATCGATAAACTGGAAGAGAATGTGAAGAAACTGCCCTCTGTGACAACGATGCTTGAGGAGGGTGAGACACCGGAAGGCATGATCCGCCGCGTTTTGGATGGTTTTGATATTGAATTTTATGAAGAAACGCCAACGGGTTATGTCTGCGATTGCTCAAGAGAACGTGTGGAGAGAGCGATTGTCAGTATCGGCAAGAAAGAAATCCAGGACATGATCGATGATCAGAAGCCGATAGAAGTGAATTGCCATTTCTGCGGCAAGCATTATGAATTTAATGTGGACGAATTAAAAAATTTACTAAAGAAGGCTGTAAGAGCTTAATGTTTTAGTGAGAGAAGCGAACCGGTACAGAGAAAGACTGTACCGGTTCGCTTCGTGTTGCCTGAAAAGGAAGAAGACAACCATTGTCGATTTAATTTGACTGATGCAGGCTGGCTTTGGTAAGTGTCGATGAATCATCATTGATGAGGAGAATTGTCGTGATTATAATAGAAACATAACTGTTCACGGCCGGGACGAAATCAATCATATGGGGAGGAATATAATGCATCAGTCAGTTTTATCATATGGGGAGTTTGTGACTTATATACGGGAGAACGTGGAGTCTGTTCTGGCCGATGACAGAGAGACAGAGGTTGTTCTGTCGGAGATTGCAAAGAATAATGGTGTGATGTCTGAAATCATGACGATCCAGAGAGAAGGAGAGAACGCAGCACCTGTTTTTTATATGAGGGATATTTATGAGCAGTATTTAAGAGGTGCAGCAGCGGATGATCTGATTGATCAGATCATCGTCATCTGCAGACAGTGTAATGTCTATACACTGCCTGTCACAGGAGAATGGTTTGAGGCTTTTGAGAATATCAGCGATCATATTATCCTCAGAGTAGTGAATTATGAGAAGAATCGTCAGAAACTTGAACATTGCCCATTTATTCGAAAGCTGGATCTGGCACTGACATTTCGGATATTGGTTGAGGAGGAGTCAAGTCAGATCGGAACGGTGCTGATATCGGATGATCTGATGAGAAGATGGAAAGTGACGGCTTCGGATCTTTATAAATTGGCAGTGGCGAATATGCAGCGTTTGTGGGAGGGGGTAGTAGAGCCGGTACAGGATATGATCTTTGAGATGGCAGATGATCAGATGGCAGAAGAGTATGGTGTATTTCTTGAAGAGAATGAAGGAGCCAGAGAGATGCCTTTGTATGTGCTGACCAATGCAATCAGGCTGAATGGGGCTTCGGTTTTATTTTACACAGACTGTCTCAAAAGTTTTGCAGATTCTGTGGGAAGAGATATTTTTGTACTGCCAAGCAGTATCCATGAAGTATTGCTGATTCCTGTGGATGAGGATGTGAGCGCCTGGGATATGCGGCAGGTTGTGGAGACGGTAAATCATCAGATTGTCTCGGATGAGGAAATTCTTTCAAATCATGTTTATCGCTATTTATATGACAGTCATAAGCTGATTATTGCCGCATAACGGATATTTTTGGAATTTATTCTTGTAACTTTCTAAAATCAGACCTTGCGGTTCGTGGCAATATAGGCTAGAATGTATACAGGCGTTTTTTCAGATGCGATGATAAACGTTATGATCGAATAATTAGAAGGAGTGTATAGGATATAATGAAGTTTATTAAAACACCTGTAAAAGGCATGTGCGATATGCTTCCTGCAGATATGCGTCTCAGAGAACATATTCTGCAGATGATCAAGACCAGTTATGCGGCCTATGGCTTTATGCAGATTGAAACTCCAGTTATGGAACATATAGAGAACCTGACATCCAAACAGGGCGGTGACAATGAGAAGCTGATCTTCAAGGTGATGAAGAGAGGTGCTGACCTGACAAGAGCCATCGAGGCCGGTAAGCAGGAGTTTGCAGACAATGGTCTTAGATATGATCTGACTGTTCCGCTGGCAAGATATTACGCGAACAATAAGGAGAAACTGCCGACACCTTTTAAGGCGTTGCAGATCGGCAATGTATGGCGTGCTGATAATCCTCAGAAAGGTCGTTTCCGTCAGTTCACACAGTGTGATATTGATATTCTAGGTGATGACACGAATCTGGCAGAGATCGAGCTTGTAGCTGCAACTTCAGATATGCTTTCTCAGATTTTCAGCGAAGTAGGCATCACAGATTTTACGATCCATATCAATGATCGTCAGATTCTTCGTGCAGCAGCGCTGCAGGCAGGATTTGATGAAGAGGCAATCGGTTCTGTGCTGATCTCTCTTGATAAGTATGACAAGATCGGCCTTGATGGTATCCGAAAGGAATTGATAGAGAATGGTTATGCAGAAGAGGTTGTGACACGTTACCTGTCTATCTATGAGTCACTTCAGGGTGATGTGACATGCGGTGATTTCTGTAAGGATATTGCAGAAGAGTATCTGGACAGAAAGGTTGTTGATGGAGTTGATGATATCATTTCATGTGCGAAAGCGATGATCAATGAGCATGTTAAGATTACATTTGATCCGACACTTGTGCGAGGTATGGGTTATTATACAGGTACAATCTTTGAAATCAGTATTGACGGCTACAATTTTTCTATCGCAGGCGGCGGCCGTTATGACAAGATGATTGGCAAGTTCTGCGGACAGGATGTCAGTGCCTGCGGGTTCTCCATCGGCTTTGAGCGTATTATCACTATTTTGAAGGATAAGCTTGAGACTGTGACACCTGTTTCAGAGAAGAATCTGGCAATTCTCATTGGCAAGAATGTATCCCTTGACAGAAAACTTGAAATCTTTAAGCGTGCAAAGGCACTTCGTGCAGAAGGAACAACTGTAACTATCCAGCCAATGCGCAAGAATATGAAGCAGCAGATTGAAAAACTGGAAGCAGAAGGCTTCAAAGAATTCGAAAAAGTTTATAATGATTAATTAATAGTACAAAAGAACAGAGAGGAGTTTTAATATGGCTGAATCAATGAGCGGTATGAAACGTACCCATCGTTGTGCAGAATTAAGTAAAGCTCAGGTTGGACAGACAGTCACAGTAATGGGCTGGGTACAGAAGAGCAGAAATAAAGGCGGCGTTGTGTTTGTCGATTTAAGAGACAGATCCGGTATTTTGCAGATCATCTTTGAAGAGAATAAATGCGGTACGGAGATTTTTGAGAAGGCTGGCAAGCTTAGGAGTGAATTTGTTATTGCTGTTACAGGACAGGTTTGTGAACGTGCCGGTGCAGTGAATCAGAACCTTGCGACAGGTGAAATCGAGGTTATTGCAGAGCAGCTGAGAATTCTGTCTGAATCAGAGACACCGCCATTTCATATTGAAGAGAACAGCAAGACAAAGGAAGAGCTTCGTCTGAAATATCGTTATCTTGACTTAAGAAGACCGGATATTCAGAAGAATATTATGATGAGAAGCAGAGCTTGTGCGGTTATCAGAAACTTCCTGACAGAAGAAGGTTTTCTTGAAATCGAGACACCGATGCTGACAAAGAGTACACCGGAAGGTGCAAGAGATTATCTTGTTCCGAGCCGTGTTCATCCGGGCTCTTTCTATGCATTGCCGCAGTCACCGCAGTTATTCAAGCAGCTGCTGATGGTATCCGGTTATGATCGTTACTTCCAGTTAGCAAGATGCTTCCGTGATGAAGATCTTCGTGCAGACAGACAGCCTGAATTTACACAGGTGGATATGGAGCTTTCATTTGTAGACGTTGATGATGTTATTGATGTCAATGAACGTCTGCTGGCACGCCTTTTCAAAGAGATTATTGGTGTGGATGTGCCGCTGCCAATCCAGAGAATGACATGGCAGGAAGCAATGGATCGTTTTGGTTCAGATAAGCCTGATACACGTTTCGGTATGGAACTGAACGATGTCACAGATGTTGTCAGAGACTGCGAGTTTGCAGTATTTAAGAATGCGATCGCAGATGGCGGCTCTGTAAGAGGTATCAATGCAAAGGGACAGGGCACAATGCCACGTAAGAAGATTGATGCACTGGTTGCTTTTGTAAAGGATTACGGTGCAAAGGGTCTGGCTTATATTGCAATTCAGCCGGATGGTTCTATTAAATCTTCATTTGCAAAATTTATGAAAGATGAAGAGATGCAGGCATTGATTTCAGCGATGCAGGGTGAACCGGGAGACCTTCTTTTATTCGCAGCGGACAAGAATAAGATTGTATATGCATCTTTAGGTGCCCTGAGACTTGAACTGGCAGACAAGATGGGACTGCTTGACAAGAATCAGTATAACTTCCTCTGGGTAACAGAATTCCCATTATTAGAGTGGTCTGATGAAGAGAACAGATTCCAGGCAATGCATCATCCATTTACAATGCCTATGGAAGAAGATCTTCAGTATATCGATACAGATCCCGGCCGTGTCCGTGCAAAAGCATATGATATTGTTCTTAACGGTACAGAAATCGGCGGCGGCAGCGTCCGTATCCATCAGGATGATATTCAGGAGAAGATGTTTGAAGCCCTTGGTTTTACTAAGGAAAGAGCACATGAACAGTTTGGTTTCCTTCTGGATGCTTTCAAATATGGTGTTCCGCCTCATGCAGGCTTGGCCTATGGTCTTGATCGTCTGATTATGCTGATGGCCAAAGTGGACAGTATCAGAGATGTCATCGCCTTTCCTAAGGTAAAAGATGCATCCTGCCTTCTGACAAATGCACCGGATACAGTTGATGAGAAGCAGCTCGAAGAGCTTGGTATCCGTGTGAATGAGACTGAGCGGGCAGAAGAATAAAGGTTATTTACATTTTTTATAAATGACATAAAGGGTAAGCGGGGGAGTGCATTGCGCTCCCGCAGACAACAAAGGAGGTAGTGCGAAATGTACACATTTGATGAAATTCAGGCTGTAGATAGCGAGATTGCAGAAGCTATCCAGTTAGAAAAAGGAAGACAGAACCAGAATATCGAGCTGATCGCATCAGAAAACTTTGTAAGTAAAGCCGTTATGGCAGCAATGGGAAGTCCTCTGACCAATAAATACGCAGAAGGTTATCCGGGCAAGAGATATTATGGTGGATGTCAGTATGTGGATATTGTAGAAAATCTTGCAATTGAACGGGCAAAGAAGTTATTTGGTGCTGCTTATGCGAATGTTCAGCCACATTCAGGTGCTCAGGCCAATATGGCAGTTTTCCAGGCATTTCTGAAACCGGGCGATACATTTATGGGTATGGCTCTGGATCAGGGCGGACATCTGTCACACGGAAGCTCAGCGAACTTCTCCGGCAAGTATTTCCATTGCGTACCTTACGGTGTCAATGAAAAAGGTTTTATCGATTATGATGAAGTAGAAAGAATTGCCCTTGAATGTCAGCCAAAACTGATTGTAGCAGGTGCCAGTGCATACTGCAGAACAATCGATTTCAAGAGATTCAGAGAGATTGCAGATAAGGTCAATGCAATCCTGATGGTTGATATTGCACATATCGCCGGTCTTGTGGCTGCCGGTCTTCATCCAAGTCCAATTCCTTATGCACATGTTGTTACAACAACAACTCATAAGACACTTCGTGGTCCAAGAGGTGGTATGATCCTTTGCGGTACAGAGGAATATGCAAAGAAATTGAATTCAGCTATTTTCCCAGGTACACAGGGTGGCCCTCTGATGCATGTGATTGCAGCAAAGGCAGTTGCATTAAAAGAAGCACTCAGTGATGATTTCAAGGATTATCAGAAGCAGATTCTTGTGAATGCACAGGCACTGGCTAATGGTCTGATGAAGAGAGGTATCACAATCGTATCCGGTGGTACAGATAATCATCTGATGCTGGTTGATCTTCAGAATCTTGGACTTACAGGTAAACAGGCTGAGAAGATGCTTGATGAAGTTCATATCACATGCAATAAGAATACCATTCCAAATGATCCACAGTCTCCATTTGTTACAAGTGGTTTAAGACTTGGTACACCAGCTGCAACAACAAGAGGTTTTGATGCAGAGGATATGGATCAGATTGCAGAAGCGATTGCATTAACCTTAAAAGATTTCGACGGAAACAAAGATAAAGCAATGGCTATTGTAAAATCACTGACAGATAAACATCCGCTGTATGAATAATATCTGATGTTCAATTTGTCAAAAAGGGGCTGATGCGGATATTTCTATCCGCATCAGCCCCTTTGGTGCATCGAAGGGGTTATGGATAATTTAAATCAGTCCGAAATGCGAAAGTGCTTTGGCAATGCCATCATTGTCCACCGTATCTGTGATCATTTCTGAAAATGGTTCAAGGACGGAAGAATGATCCCCCATGGCAATGCCGTGAGCAGCTGCTTCAAACATCGGCAAGTCATTGCTGCTGTCACCGAAGGCCCATGTATTGTCCATGGAGATATTCAGATGTTCGGACAGAAGCTGCATGGCGGAAGCTTTAGAAAAACCTTTCGGTACACATTCATACATGCCTTTGCCGCGATCAATAACATCTATAAAAGATGTAATGCTTCGGATAAATGCATCTGAATTGGCAGGGTTATCAGAAACAAAGACAAATTTATCAAAGACGAAATTACGGTCTTCTATAAATTTAGAAAGTCCCAGCCCTTTTTTGTTGAAGGATGCGCGGACGATATTCATGACTTTCTGCCGATAATCTCTGCGTTGACAGTAGACATCCTCAGAGCCTTCCAGAAAGGCTTCAATCTGCCATTTTTCCATCAGATCAATGATGCGGCTACGTTCCTCTTCGGAAAGAGAATGAGCCAGCAGAGTTTCACCGCGGCAGACAATTCTTGTGCCGCAGCCGCAGAGAAAACCATCAAACCCCAGCTCTTTCAGGAAGGCAGGCATGGTTCGGAATGTTCGCCCTGTATTGATAAATGCCAGATGACCGTTTTTTTGGGCAGCAGCAATTGCATTGAGGGCACTTTCGGGAATTTGGTGTGTATCATTGGAGAGTAAAGTTCCGTCGATATCAAAGAAAAGTAACTGTGGCTGCATTTTAGTATCCAAGTTCTTCACCTACAAGGAGAATCTTGATTCTTCCCGGAATATTGGAACGGCGGGTGATAACAGTATGTGTACATATGCAGTCAGGACTCAGACAGTCAGCACATTTGCCGGTTACAGCGCAAGGTGTTTTTTTATCCAGACGGACGGTATTCGGCGGTGCAGCAGAGAGCTTTACACGTTTATATGCTGAATCCAAATCCGGACAGACCTTATTCATACCTGTGATAATGATCACATTTTTAGGACCATGGATGAGGGAAGCAACGCGATTGCCGGTTCCATCAATGTTCACTAGAAGTCCGTCTGTTGTGATAGCATTGGTACTCATGAAATAGTAATCGCAGACAGCAACTTTGGAATAAAGGGCATCCTTTTCTTCAGGTGTTTTGGCTGTGGTTCTGTCCAGAAAAGTGCAGTTGGCATCCTTCACAGCGGAATTGAAACCAATTTCATTAAGTGTGATGGAACCACCGCAGGAGACAGTATTGCCATTGGTAAGGTAGGGCATGATGGCTTCAAGTGCTGCTTGTCTGTCAGGTACGAAGTTGGCTTCAAAGCCTCGTTTTTCGAGATGAGAAATCATAGTATCTGCAAGATTTTTATAATATTGTTGTTTGGGTGTCATGATAAACCTCCTTGTAATGGATGATAATTAACTGTTGTCTGATTCCTTTCTATCAGAATTCAGCTGACTTTATTATAGCATGAACATAAAGATATGCGGAAAAATTTTTCACTACTTGACAATTGCCGGAAAATATGTGATAACCAGAAAGAAATGATAAAATAGCAAGAATAAAATTTACGGAGAATAAAGTGTGCAGTGTAAATCGTTATATATAGCAGAAAAACCCAGTGTGGCCAAAGAATTTGCAAAAGTTTTGAATGTCAGCGGGCGTGCGGCTGATGGTTATCTTGAATCAGCTGATGCCGTTGTGACATGGTGTGTCGGGCATCTGGTGACAATGAGTTATCCGGAAGTTTATGATCCGAAACTCAAAAAATGGTCTTTGGATACATTGCCGTTTTTACCTGAAGAATTTAAATATGAATTAATTGATGACGTAAAGAAGCAGTTTCACATTGTGGAACGTTTATTAAATAGAGAAGATGTGACTTGCATCTATGTCTGTACCGACTCGGGAAGAGAAGGAGAATACATTTACCGTCTGGTAGATCAGATGGCTCATGTTGGGGACAAGGATAAGAGAAGAGTCTGGATTGATTCTCAGACTGAAGAAGAAATTTTAAGGGGTATCCGGGAAGCAAAACCTTTGGCAGAGTATGATCATCTGGCTGATGCGGCTTATCTGAGAGCCAAAGAAGACTATCTGATGGGCATTAATTTTTCAAGACTTCTGACTTTGAAGTATGGTCAGTCTATGTCCAACTATCTGGGTACAAAGTATACGGTCATTTCTGTTGGCCGTGTGATGACCTGCGTACTTGGGATGGTTGTGAGGCGTGAGCGGGAAATACGATATTTTGTAAAGACCCCATTTTACCGTGTATTGGCCGTTGCCGATGTGATGGGGCGGGAAGTGGAAGCAGAATGGCGTGTGACAGAAGAATCTGTTGCCTGGCAGAAGCCGGTCTTATATAAGGAAAATGGTTTCAAAACAAAGGAAGATGCGGCTAAGCTGACAACTTATATTGAACGCGTGCAGCCTATGGAGGCGGAGGTTACTGCTATTGAGAGAAAGACAGAGAAAAAGAATCCGCCGCTTTTATATAATCTGGCGGAACTTCAGAATGACTGCTCACGTATGTTCAAGATTAGCCCGGATGAGACATTGAAAATCGTTCAGGAGCTGTATGAGAAGAAACTAGTAACTTATCCGAGAACGGATGCCAGAGTGCTTTCGACAGCTGTTGCGAAAGAGATCAGCAGAAATATCAGTGGCTTGAAGCAGGTACCGGATTTTTCGACCTTTGCAGATGAAGTCCTGGCTATGGGAAGCTATAAGAATATTGCGTCTACAAGATATACCAATGATAAGCAAATCACGGATCATTATGCGATTATTCCTACAGGTCAGGGATTGGGGGCACTTCGGAGTCTTCATCCGCAGTCTCGAAGTGTTTATGAAGCTATATGCAGACGTTTTCTCAGTATCTTTTACCCGCCTGCACAGTATAGAAAGCTGTCTATGACATTAAAGATTCGTACGGAAAGTTTTTATGCCAGTTTCAAAGTCCTGACAGAAGAGGGATATCTGAAAGTAGCCGGTATGCCAAAGAAGGCACAAAATACACAGTCCCAGAAAGAGGATGAAACTGAAGATGTGGGGTGCGATGCAGCATTTCTGGATATGCTGAAGAATCTGAAAAAGGGGTCACGCCTGCCGGTGAAGAAGCTGATGATCAAAGAAGGAGAAACTTCTCCGCCAAAACGCTATAATTCAGGATCTCTGATTCTGGCTATGGAGAATGCGGGACAGCTGATCGAAGATGAGGAGCTGCGTGCACAGATCAAAGGTTCAGGCATCGGAACCAGCGCAACTCGTGCAGAAATCCTCAAAAAACTCGTCACGATCCGTTATCTGTCACTGAATAAGAAGACTCAGATCGTGACACCGACACAGCTTGGTGAAATGGTTTATGAGGTTGTAGACAATTCAATACGTTCACTGCTGAATCCTGAACTGACTGCCAGCTGGGAGAAGGGGCTGACTTATGTAGCAGAGGGAAGCATTACATCGGATGTCTATATGGAGAAACTGGAAAGATTTATTTCAGATCGTACAGGCAGAGTCATGGTTCTGCATAATCAGTACCAGCTAAGGGGAAATTATGACCGGTGTGCTGTATTTTATAAGAAAGAACAGCGGCCTGCGGCAAAAAGGAAAACATCAAAGAAAGCGCCGGAAGATAAGGATTCGGCCGGCAAGAAAGTATCAGCAGATACAGAGCAAAATACAGAGAAAGTGACAGCAGAGTCGTTGTCATCAGGTCAATAAGGAGGCAATCAATATGTATGAAGGTTTAAAAATTGCGAACATGTACACATTATCAGAAACTATTGCAGAAGAATTATTATCTTCAGTTACCTATCCATGGGAAGTACTCCCAAAAATTGGTGAATTCATTAAGAAACTGGGGCCGACACTGTCGGAAGAAGAATATGAGTACAGAGGTGATGATGTATGGGTTGCAAAGGATGCGGTTGTTTTCCCATCTGCTTATATCCATGGACCGGCTATCATCGGTAAAGGCGCAGAAGTCAGACATTGTGCATTTATCAGAGGCAATGCCATTGTAGGTGAAGGTGCCGTTGTGGGTAATTCAACAGAGCTTAAAAATGTTATTCTTTTCAATAAGGTTCAGGTACCGCACTATAATTATGTGGGAGATTCTATTCTCGGATTTAAGGCACACATGGGAGCAGGTTCTATTACATCCAATGTGAAGTCAGATAAAAAGCTGGTTGTTGTACACACAGGCGAAGGCAACATTGAGACCGGTCTTAAGAAATTCGGTGCGATGCTTGGAGATTGTGTTGAAGTAGGATGCAACAGTGTTTTAAATCCAGGCACAGTGCTTGGACCGAATGTCAATGTTTATCCAACATCATCTGTTCGTGGTTATGTGCCGGCTGCTCATATATTCAAAGCGCAGGATCGAATTGTAAAGAAAGAGGCATAGCATGCAAAGGAGGATCACAGAGGCCCATTTGATATTGATTGTAACATTTGTACTGTATATGGGATACCAGTGGCTTATGCAGTGGATACCAATTAAAAATGTTATATTTCATATGCTTATGGGGCAGGTGATGCTTGTCCTTCCCGGTGGTTTGCGGTACTTTGCCTGCTGTCGAAAGAAGCAGGATCAATTAGCAGAAAGAATGCTTTTTGTGCCGATATCCAATGCCAACATCAAAATGGCTGTTGCGGTGATCATTTCGGCTTATCCGGTGATAGCAATTCTGAACAGTTTCTCAATGCTTTTTGTAAAAAATCAAGTGGCAGCAGTCATGCCGTATATGATGAAACTGGGATATTTTCCAATGCTTCTGGTGATGGCAGTGATGCCGGCATTGAATGAGGAATTTTTATGTCGCGGTATTTTGTACGGTGCTTATCGACATCATTCCAAGAAGACAGGAATTTTTCTGAGTGCGCTGATTTTCGGACTTCTTCATCTGAACTTCAATCAGATGCCGTATGCTGTCTATCTGGGAATTGTATTTGCATTGATGGTGGAGGCAACCGGTTCGATTTATACATCCATGCTTATGCATTTTTTGCTGAATGGATTTAATGTAACCATCAATTTTATAGCTGATCGGATGATGACATCATACGGCAATGTGAATCAGCAGCTTTCTAAGACTACGGAATCGGTATCACAGACATTGTCAGCAGTATCATGCCGACAGTTGGTAACAATGGCTGTTGTGTTGACGGTATTTCTTTTTTTTAATGGCATATTGATCTACAGTACCTTTCGTATCAATGGACGTACTATGAAAAATGACTGCAGCAAAGGAAGAATTTTAGATATTTTTAGTGTGCTTTTTGTGATAATCGCCCTGATTTTAACCTATATCAATACAGATTTTTTATGATTTTTCTACATATTGCTATGACAATAATAAATATTAGATGTATTGATGAAAGAACAATCTGTTTTTGTCATAAGTTTATCAAAGTTGCCAAAAATAAAAAAATGAGCAAAAAACACTGGACTTCATCGGGAATTGATGGGAAAATAATAGCAGATATGATGTAATTTTGCATGATACATATTTGAAAGGAGTCACAAAATGATTTATTCACATGAAGTAGAATTAATGTGCCCTGTAGCTAAAGGCGCAAAACATGAGCCTGCTCCAATTCCTGAAGAAGGCAAATGGGTTCATTCCAAAGAAATTAAAGATATCTCCGGCTTTACACACGGTATTGGCTGGTGTGCACCACAGCAGGGTGCCTGCAAGCTGACACTGAACGTGAAAGAGGGTATTATAGAAGAAGCTTTAATTGAGACAATCGGATGTTCAGGTATGACACATTCTGCAGCAATGGCAGCTGAGATCTTACAGGGTAAGACAATCCTGGAAGCTCTGAACACAGACCTTGTTTGTGATGCAATTAACACAGCAATGAGAGAGCTGTTCCTTCAGATTGTATATGGCAGAACACAGAGTGCATTCTCTGATGATGGTCTTGCAGTTGGTGCGGGCCTTGAAGACCTTGGTAAAGGTCTCCGTTCACAGGTTGGTACCATGTATGGTACAAAGGCCAAAGGTGTTCGTTATCTTGAGATGGCAGAAGGTTATGTTACAGGCCTTGCCCTTGATGAGAATGACGAAGTTATCGGTTATCAGTTTGTAAGCCTTGGAAAGATGACTGACTTTATCAAGAATGGCGATGATCCTAATACTGCATGGGAGAAAGCAAAAGGTCAGTATGGCCGTGTAGCAGATGCAGTTAAAATTATCGACCCGAGAAAGGAGTAATCTAAAATGGCTTTATTCGAATCATATGAAAGAAGAATTGACCAGATCAATTCTGTTTTAAATAGCTACGGTATCGCTTCTATCGAAGAAGCAGAGAAGATCACAAAAGACGCAGGTCTTGATGTATACGAACAGGTAAAGAAGATTCAGCCGATCTGTTTCGAGAATGCATGTTGGGCATACACAGTTGGCGCTGCCATCGCAATCAAGAAGGGTTGCCGCAAAGCTTCCGATGCAGCAGCAGCAATCGGTGAAGGCCTTCAGGCTTTCTGTATCCCGGGTTCTGTTGCAGATCATCGTAAAGTTGGTCTTGGCCATGGTAATCTTGGCAAGATGCTTCTTGAAGAAGAAACAGAATGCTTCTGTTTCCTGGCAGGTCATGAATCCTTTGCAGCTGCAGAAGGTGCCATCGGTATCGCAGAGAAAGCAAACAAAGTTCGTCAGAAACCGCTTCGTGTTATCTTAAACGGTCTTGGAAAAGATGCTGCTCAGATCATTTCTCGTATCAACGGTTTCACATTTGTTGAAACACAGTATGATTATAAGGCTGCAAAACTGAATGTTGTATACGAAAAACCATATTCAACAGGCCTTCGTGCATCTGTTAAATGTTATGGTGCTGATGATGTTCAGGAAGGTGTTGCAATCATGCATCATGAGAACGTAGGTGTTTCTATCACCGGTAACTCTACAAACCCTACAAGATTCCAGCATCCTGTAGCAGGTACATACAAGAAAGAATGCATCGAACAGGGTAAGAAATACTTCTCCGTTGCATCCGGTGGCGGTACAGGCCGTACACTTCATCCGGACAACATGGCTGCAGGTCCTGCTTCTTACGGTATGACAGATACAATGGGACGTATGCACTCTGATGCACAGTTCGCAGGTTCTTCATCTGTTCCGGCCCATGTTGAAATGATGGGTCTGATCGGTATGGGCAATAACCCTATGGTCGGCGCTACAGTAGCCGTAGCAGTTAGCGTTGAGGAAGCAGCAAGAGCTGGCAAGTTCTAAGAAATGTTAAAAAGCAAGGCTCGGATTTCATTTGGGAAATCCGGGCCTTTTTATCTGGAGTTATTTCAAAAGCTCTGAAATACATATTTTTAAATCATGATAGATGGTAACAGGGATTTCCTGTTCAAATGTATATTGCGTGGAATCTTCGGTCCCGTCAAAGGAGTAAACTTGAACCGTTTGTGTGAGTGGATTTACAATCCAGTATTCTCGGACACCGGCAGTTCGGTATTTGAATAGCTTCGTCAGATAATCCATGCGTTGACTGCTTGGTGATACGATTTCAATAATAAAATCGGGGGCACCCTGATAACCTCTGGCATCCAAGTTGGAAGGATGGCAGATAACGGAAATATCAGGTTCAACGTAATTGTGTGCGTCCTGATTTAAAAAGACTGCAAAAGGTGCCGGATAAACTTCACAAGGGCCTCCGTTCTTTTTGATATAATTTCGTATAGTGGCAGAAAGTTCCATCACTAATTTTTGATGAAATGGGCTTGGTGGGGCCATATTATATATTTGTCCGTCAATCAGTTCTGCACGCTTTCCTTCTGGAAGGGCAAAAATATCATCAATCGTATATTTTTTGTGCTTTGGTAAAGGCATGTTATCACGTCCTTTCGAAGTAATAGAAGATTCAATACGATATATCTATTATATAACATTAGATAGAGGAAAGAAATAAAAAATTTTTTTATAACGACCAATAGATAAATTCAATGATATTTTTATTTTGCAGGTGATACAATAGAGCTTAATAGGATGACTATGAATCAGAAGATAGACTTGGAGGAATAAAAATTGTCGGAAGGAGAAGAAGAGATGAAATGGATGATTGCATCAGATATACACGGCTCGGCCGCTTATCTGGAAAAGTTGCTTGAGGCTTACAAACAGGAAAAGGCAGATCGGATGCTGTTGTTAGGTGATCTTTTATATCATGGGCCCCGCAATGATTTGCCGGAGGGATATCAGCCAAAAAGAGTTATTGAACTTTTGAATGGAATGAAAGACGATATTCTCTGTGTCCGGGGAAACTGCGAGGCGGAAGTTGATCAGATGGTGTTGGAATTTCCGGTGATGGCAGAATATGCAATTTTGACAGCGGGTACGCGGATGATTTTTGCAACCCATGGGCATGTTTTCAATGAGAAAAATCTGCCGCCGCTGCATAAAGGTGATATTCTTTTGCACGGTCATACCCATGTGCCGAAGTGTGTGGCGCATGAGAACTATATTTATATGAATCCGGGTTCGGTATCCATCCCGAAGGAAAACAGTTATCATGGGTATATGACTTGGGAAGGATCGGATTTTGTCTGGAAAGATCTTGAAGGACATGTTCAGATGTATAAGCATCTTGAAGATGAAACAGTATAAAATAAAAAGACTCTTTCGGGAGTCTTTTTGTGTATATTAAACTGTGCTATAATCAGGAGTATGAAAGGGAGGTGTTCGAAGTGAAGTTATTGTTTAAGCAGCGTTTGTTTTCATGGTTTGACAGTTATGATATATATGATGAAACGGAACAGACGGTTTATGTTGTTAAAGGGCAGTTGGCTTGGGGACATTGTCTGAAGATTTTCAATGTTTACGGTGAAGAAGTCGGGACAGTCAAAGAGAAGGTATTGACATTGCTTCCGAAGTTTGAAGTCTATGAAAAAGAAAGATATATCGGCTGCATCCAGAAAGAATTGACATTTTTGAAGCCGAAATACGATATTGATTTTAATGGCTGGCATATCGAGGGCGGCTATATGGAATGGGACTATACGATTGTTGGACTGGGCGGACAGAGGATTGCTGCAATTTCGAAGGAACTTTTTCATATGACGGACACTTACGTGATGGATATCGTGAATCCGGAAGATGCATTATATGTGCTGATGTTTGTTCTGGCGATAGACGCAGAGAAGTGTTCAAGAAATTAAATACGGCATACAGAATGAAAATCATCTGCTGGAATAAATCCGGCAGGTGTTTTTTAGTTGGGTGTCGTTTTATCCCTTATTGTGTCGTATTTTGTAGAGAAGCCGATATTGATTTTACAAACGGCAGCGGTCAGTAAAAAGTGTGGCTAGTAAACCTGATAAAGGTGAAAAAAGGGTTAGAGGATGCACTATCTTGATTACCTATTGACATAGTAGGTAAATGGGTATATCATACACATAGAAACAGGAAAGGAATGAATGTAGGATGATAATGATTTCTTCAAAGGGGCGTTATGCACTGCGGGTCATGACGTATCTGGCGGTCAATGCAGACCGGGAGTTTGTACCACTGAAAGAGATAGCGGAAGCGGAGAGTATTTCTCTGAAGTATCTTGAGAGTATTGCCAGAATGCTGTCAAAGGAACATTATATTGAGGGAACCAGCGGTCGTGGCGGCGGTTATCATCTGACCAGAAAGCCGGAGGATTATAAGATTGGAGATATTCTTCGATTGACTGAAGGAACACTGGCACCGGTATCCTGTCTCAAGGATGATGCAGAACCCTGCGGGAGGGCAGAGCTTTGCTGTACGCTGCCGGTATGGCAGGGATTATCGAATGTTATTACAGATTATCTGGATAATATGACACTGGCTGATGTGGCCGGGAAGGGCCGTTTCAGTGGATAGATACAGATAGTGCAGGCAATACAGCATAATAATAGAGGCGAAACAAGTAGGAGGCATAAAAATGTTGAACAAACAGTTATTGAATGTAAAAGATTTATATGTTGATGTTGAAGACAAAGAAATCCTTCATGGCGTGGATCTGTCCATTGGTGAAGGGGAGACACATGTTTTGATGGGACCGAACGGTACAGGTAAGTCTACCCTTGGTTATGCCATTATGGGCAATCCGCGTTACACGGTGAAGTCAGGCGAAATCTGGTTTAAGGGTAAGGATATTACGGCTAAACCAGTCGATGAGCGTGCAAAAGACGGTATTTTTCTTTCTTTTCAGAATCCTCTTGAGATTCCTGGCGTGACACTGAGTTCTTTTATCAGAAATGCACTGGAACAGAAAACCGGCAAGAGAATCAAGCTGTGGGATTTCAAGAAAGATCTTGAGAAGACAATGGCTATTTTACAGATGGATCCGTCTTATGCGGAACGTGATCTGAATGTGGGATTTTCCGGCGGTGAGAAGAAGAAGGCAGAGATTCTTCAGCTTCTGATGCTCAAACCTTCGCTGGCAATCCTTGATGAGACAGACTCCGGTCTGGATGTGGATGCTGTGCGAACGGTTTCAGCAGGTATTGAAGAATACCAGAAGACATGCAAAGGCAGTTTGATCGTCATTACCCACAGTACGAAGATTCTTGAAGCATTGCACGTGGATTACACACATGTCATGGTTGAAGGAAGGATCATCAAGACAGGAGATGCATCTCTTGTTGAAGAGATCAATGAAAACGGATTCGGAAGTTATGAAACTCAGGAGCAGTAAAAGCGGCGTGGGAAAGGAGTGACTGACGGTGAAAGAAAAGAGTCAAGTTGAAGATATAGATAGAAGTATATATGATTTTAAAGATGATGAAAAAGACGTATACAGGATCAAAGCTGGATTGACACCTGAGATTGTACAGAAGTTATCAAAAGAGAAACATGATCCTGCATGGATGGAATTGTTTCGACTGCATTCTCTTCAGATTTACAATGAGATGGCAGTGCCTGACTGGGGACCATCTATAGAAGGCTTGAATATGGATCAGATTGTGACTTATGTCAGACCGAATACAAAGATGAAAGCTAAGTGGTCCGATGTACCGGCAGATATCAAGAATACATTTGAACGTCTGGGTATTCCTGAAGCAGAGAGAAAATCCCTGGCTGGTGTCGGGGCCCAGTATGACTCTGAACTGGTTTATCACAATGTCCGTGAGGAAGTCGCTGCACAGGGGGTTGTCTATACCGATATGGAAAGCGCGCTGACCGGTGAATATGCAGATATGGTGAAGAAGCATTTCATGAAACTGGTGAAACCGACAGATCATAAGTTTGCCGCACTTCATGGGGCTGTCTGGTCCGGCGGTTCATTTGTCTATGTACCAAAGGGTGTTTCTGTTGAAATTCCGCTGCAGTCTTATTTTAGATTGAATGCGCCGGGTGCCGGCCAGTTTGAACATACACTGATCATCGTAGATGAAGGTGCAGATTTGCATTTCATTGAGGGCTGTTCAGCTCCGAAATATAACGTCGCCAATCTGCATGCCGGATGTGTGGAGCTTTTTGTAGGCAAAAATGCAAGACTTCGTTATTCCACCATCGAGAACTGGTCCAAGAACATGTATAATCTGAACACAAAGAGAGCATTGGTAGAAGAGGGCGGTACCATTGAATGGGTATCCGGTTCCTTTGGTTCTCATGTTTCCTATCTGTATCCGATGAGCATTCTCAAAGGCCGTGACTCCAAGATGGAATTTACAGGCATTACATTTGCCGGCAAAGGCCAGAATCTGGATACCGGGGCAAAGGTTGTTCATATTGGAGAAAATACAAGCTCTTATATTAATACAAAATCTATTTCAAAGGATGGCGGTATCAGTACATTCCGTTCATCCGTTGTTGTGAATAAAGGTGCAGAAAATGCCAAATCATCTGTTTCATGCCAGTCTCTGATGCTGGATTCGGAATCCAGATCAGATACGATCCCTGCCATGGATATCCGAACCAAGAATGCCAATGTAGGTCATGAAGCACAGATTGGCAGTATCAGTGATGAGGCTGTTTTTTATCTGATGTCCAGAGGTATGAGCGAGGAAGATGCAAGAGCATGCATCGTCAGCGGATTTGCGGACAACGTATCAAAGGAGTTGCCCCTTGAGTATGCCCTTGAGATGAACAATCTGATTCGTCTTGAGATGAAAGGCAGTATTGGATAAGGTAAGGAGGATTTGAAGATGAAAGAGAATGAGACATTAAAGATTAATCCGCTGCCATCCAAAACATGGTACTGGCTTCATTTAAATGATACAACGGTGAAATGGAACGGGAACGTGCAGCCCTGCATGGTGACAACAGAAGAACCGGAACAGGTATCAGAAGCTGGTTTGAATATAAAGGAAATGACAACAGGCGCCGGCGCTGAGGCTGATACATTATTTTCAGATGAGAATCTTCCGGTGCTGCAGTTGACAGCAAAAGCAGAAGATGGGGAGCGGATCATCCGCCTGGATATCAGCGGTGAAGATAAGGAAAATGCCGCAGGAACTGTTTATATTGCAACAGAAGAAAATGCCCATGTAACGGTGATCGAGAAGTTTATATCCGGCAAAAAGGCTCAGAGTGATCTGGCATTCAGAACAAAACTCTATGCGAAGAAAAACAGCAGGATTCGTCTGATACAGATCAATATGCTGGATGAAGGACAACGATTACTGAATGCGGTAGGTTCTGTCTGCGATGAGACAGCCAAATTGGATGTCCTTCAGATGTTTATCGGCCGGGGAGATGTTTATAATGGCATTCAGACAGAACTGGAAGGCGATCAGTCTGAACTTCATACGGAGATCGGTTATATCGGACAGAAGCAGCAGTCACTGGATATGAATCTGGTTGTTAATCATTGGGGAAAGAAGACAAATTGTGACATTCAGGTAGACGGTACACTAAAGGATGCCGCAAAGAAAGTTTTCAGAGGTTCCATTGATTTTAAACGCGGTTCATCGGGATCCAAAGGCGCAGAGACTGAGAATGTACTGCTTCTCGGGGATGATGTAGAGAATAAGACGATTCCGCTGATTCTTTGTGCAGAAGAGGATGTGGACGGCAGTCATGGTGCAACCATTGGTGAACTGGATGAAGAAACATTATTCTACTTTGCGGCCAGAGGAATCGATCAGGAGACAGCTGAAGATATTATGACAAAAGCGAAACTTGAAGTACTTTACCACCATATACAGGATGAAGAAACAGAAAGGATTGTAGCAGATCAGCTTACAAAGGTGATGAGCAATGACAGCCAGTGATTACAGAAAAGATTTCCCTCTTTTGCAGAATGAGGATACGATTTATATAGATAATGCAGCAACAGCCCAACGCCCGCAGGCTGTACTGGATGCAGTCAGAGTTTTTTATGAGACAGAAAATGCGAACCCGCTGAGAGGGTTTTACCCTCTTAGCCTGAAGGCTACCAAGAGCTGTGAGAGCGCCAGAGGGACAGTACGTGATTTTATTCATGCGGCTTCCAAAAAAGAGATTATTTTTACAAGAAATACAACAGAAGGGCTGAATCTGGTGGCCTACAGCTATGGCCTCAGCCATCTGAAAGCCGGAGATGAGATTGCAGTCACCATTATGGAACATCACAGCAATCTCCTGCCGTGGCAGATGGTGTCACGGCAGACGGGTGCTGAATTGAAGTTTATGGAGTGTGAACCGGACGGCACATTGACAGATGAAACCATTCAGAGGGTGATCAATGAGAAGACAAAACTGGTGGCGGTGGCTCAGGTATCCAATGTTTTAGGATGTGTCAATCCGATAGAGAAAATTGTGGCCAGAGCTCATGAAGTGGGCGCAGTGGTTGTGATGGACGGTGCTCAGAGCGTACCGCACATGCCTGTGGATGTGCAGAAACTGGATGTGGATTTTATGGCATTTTCAGGGCATAAACTCATGGGACCGATGGGAATCGGTGTATTATATGGAAAGAAGGCATTGCTTGAAGAAATGCCGCCATTTCTCACCGGCGGCGAAATGATAGATTCCGTAACACGAGAAGGGGCAGTTTTTGCGGAATTGCCGTATAAATTTGAGGCCGGAACGGTGAACGCTGCCGGTGCAGCAGGACTGGCAGCAGCCATTGAGTACCTGCAGCAGGTAGGATTTGATTTTATTCAGGAGCAGGAACTGGCATTGACACGCCATGCCATGGAAGGACTGGCTGAGATACCGCGTGTACATGTGATGGGCTCAGAAAATCCTGAAAATCATACAGGTATCATATCTTTTACAATAGAGGGTGTTCATCCGCACGATGTCAGTGAGATCCTTGCTTCAGACGGCATTGATGTTCGTGCCGGTCATCATTGCGCACAGCCGCTCCTTACTTATCTGGGTGTCAATTCTTCCACAAGAGCAAGCTTTATGTTTTATAATACACTGGAAGAGGTTGATGTTTTTGTGAAGAGTGTTGCCAGCATAAGAAGGAGAATGGGATATGGAGAGTAGAAGTTTTTATAATGAAATATTGACAGAACATAATCTTCGGCCGGAGTATAAGCATGATCTGCCGGATGCAAACATTGTTCTGGAAGGTGTGAATCCTAACTGCGGAGATGATATTTTCCTGAAATTAAAAGTAGAAAACGACGTCATCGAGGATGGTGCCTTTGTGGGGGACGGCTGTGCCATTTCTCAGGCATCCGCAGATATTATGCTGGGAATGATCGTTGGAAAAACAAAGGAAGAGGCATTGAAGCTTGGTGACATGTTCCTGCGTATGATTCAGGGAGAAGCGACGGATGAGGAAATCGACCAGCTGGAAGAAGCCTCTGCATTGAAAGATATCGCTCATATGCCTGCCAGAGTAAAATGTGCAGTCCTTGGATGGCATACATTGGATGAGGCTTTCAAGAAAGTAAAAGAAAATTCTGCTTCATAAAGACAGAGAATGCCGGATATGGTAGAATAGAGAAAAAGCAAGGAGGTAACAGGTAATGTATGAAGAAGTTCAGGTTTTAACCCACAGCAGCATTCGTATTGCAGGAAATCAGATCATTTATTTTGATCCCTTTAATGTGGAGGGAGAACCACATGATGCAGATATTATTTGTGTGACCCATGATCATTTTGACCACTATTCACCGGAAGATCTGGCAAAGGTAAAAAATGCGGCAACGATTCTTGTCTGTCCGAAGACGATGAAGGATGCATTGAGTAACAGCGGCATTTCCGAGGAGTTTACAGAATTGGTGGCTCCGGGAGATGAGATGGAGATCAATGGTGTCAGAATTCAGGCAGTGCCTGCTTACAATGTGGGCAAACAGTTCCATCCACAGGCAAATCAGTGGGTAGGTTATCTTGTGACAATGAATAATGTGATCTATTACATTGCCGGAGATACAGATATCAACGAGGATGTGAAGAAAGTCCGGTGCGATGTGGCTTTGCTTCCTGTCGGCGGAACGTATACAATGACAGCAGAAGAGGCAGCCAAGCTGGCAGAAATCATTCATCCGAAAGCTGCGATACCAACGCATTATGGTTCGGTAGCAGGTGAAGCTAAAGATGGTCAGATATTTGCGGATCTGCTAAAAGACAAAATTAATGCCATCATAAAGATGTAATAGATAAAAGATGTAATAGATATAAGAGATTTGCAAATCTTTGTAGATTTAAAGCGAAACTGAAAGGCATTTTTGTTTGTGTGCAGGGCAGTTTCGCTTTTTGTATTAGTCAGAAGAAAGACAGGTTTTGGCAGGAAGCGCGAAGAGAATCTTTATGAAGCCGTATTTAGCGAGTGTTTACATTTGAAGTGAATGAAAATTCTGAATATTTATAATTGTGAGATTAATATAAAGAAAACTATTGACATGATAAGATAACTGTGCTACTATAAAGGCAACAAAGAGGAGATGCCTAACAGAAATCAGGGAAGTTTATTCCAGTATTAGACCAAGAGGATAGTTAGAAGTAGTCGAGTCTTAGAACAGGAGGACAGTCCAATGGCATAAGAAGTCTTAATCAAATCGAATAAAAATCTCTCACGAGTTTACATAGATGTCGTTAACAGCTATACATGTAACAGAGGAGATGATGATTATGAAGAAAGGCAGAGGCCCATAGTGGACATGCAAATTTATGAATAGGAGGTATAGTCCAAAAGGAACATAATTTTTTAATCGAATTCTATGAAAGTTGAAGGTGTATTAAATGAAATTACAGGAAATTCATTAAAAGCCCGGTCGAAGGAAAATTCATCGATCGGGCTTTTATTTTTGTGTTTTTCGATTGGACGGAATTAAGCTTATGAATAATTGCTGTCGAAGAATATCAGAATTTGCCAAAGGGTATCGAACAGGGTAGAATAAGAGGAAAATTGAATAGGAAAGGGACTTGATTAATCAAATAACTGATGATAGTATGGTGAATACAGAGAAAAGTAAGCAAAGTAATAACTCCTATTGAAGTTAAATTGGAAGGGGTGAAAACGATAGGAGCAGCAGATACGATTACGAAGGCTTACATCAGAGAAAATGCTGTATTTGCGGATGCTTTTAATTATTTGATTTATGGGGGAAGGCAAGTTGTCAATCCAGAAGAATTGAAGGAAGTAGATACGACAGAGATTATTATTCCATTTAATACATATGATGAAAATAAAGATGAGAAAAAGAATGCAGCAGTCCAGAAATACAGGGATGTGCTCAAATCAACAGTGATTATGCAGGATTCTCAGGCTGCATATATTTTACTGGGAATAGAAAATCAAACGGATATTCACTATGCAATGCCAGTACGAAATGGTATTTATGATTTTTTACAGTATGGAAAACAGGTGTCAGACATAGCGGCACGGCATCGAAAGCAGAAGGATAAAGTAAGAAGTCATGCCGAATTTTTATCAGGTTTTTATAAAACAGATAGGATTGTGCCTGTGGTGACGTTAGTTGTTTATTTTGGGTCAGATGAGTGGGATGGACCGGTAAAATTAACTGATATGATGGAAAAGTTGAGTTCGACATTGATGAAGTATGTTCAGGATTATAAGATTCATTTGATTCAGCCATATGGTATTTCGGATAAAGATTTGCAGAAATTTCAGTCCAGTCTGAGAGAAGTTTTGGGATGCATAAAATATTCAAAAGATAAAGAGAAGTTATGGAATTTCATGAAGGATAATCCAAGAATGAATATGGATATTATGGCGGCTCGGGTTATAGAGGTAATGACGAATATGTCTATAGAAATTTCCGATGGAGAGGAGACGATCGATATGTGTAAGGCTATAGAAGATATGATAGAAGAGCGGGCATGTATAGAGCGTGAAGAAGGAAAGCTTGAAGGAAAACTTGAAGGAAAACTTGAGATTTTAACAAATTTAGTTAAAGATGGTATTTTGAATATGCAAGAGGCTGCTAAACGAATGAATATGACAACAGAGGAATTTAGAACAAAAATGAAGTAAAGGACATAAAGAAACAATGAGTGTAATGAATACTTTTACCGGACGGATTTTTGATCCGCTGAAGATGACGAAGCAGGATGTTTGTGTGGAAGATATTGCCCATGCACTGAGTCTGGTCTGCCGGGGCGGCGGACATATCCGATATTTCTTTTCGGTGGCACAGCATTCAATGAATTGTGCCGATGAGGCGGCGGCTAAGGGATGGTCAAAGAGAATCGTGTTGGCATGTCTGCTGCATGATGCCAGTGAGGCCTATATTGCGGATATTATTCGGCCGGTGAAACCATATCTGAGTAATTATCTGGATATAGAAGCACAGATCATGGGCATCATTTATGATTATTTTGGTTTGGCGGACCTGACAGAAGAAGAGAAGAAATGCTGCAAGCAGATTGATGATGAGATGATGGCGCATGAGCTACACAGGATGATGCCTGGGGAAGAGAACAGACCAGTGCCGGAGCTTAAGTCTGAACCGGATTTCAGAGAGCGTCCGTACAAAGATGTTGAACAGGATTTTCTTGATAGAGTTCGTCAATGTGGAAAGTCTTCTGAAAACAATGCGCAAAATAAAGAGCCTGTCTCAGAGGCTGGGAGCGGAGAAAATAGTGTTGAATGCATCAATTCCGTGAGTACGGATGAGTCTGCTGCAGCAAATAGAGCAAAATACGATGAGGCAGCGGTCAGAGACGGTTATAGAAAGCTAACAAGACTTTTGATTGAGAAAAAGATGACGATCACAACTATGGAAAGTGCGACGTCCGGTCAGATTGCATCATTGATCACAGATACAGAGGGCTCTTCTGCAGTACTCAAAGGAGCTTTTGTGACCTATTGCAATGAGGCAAAGATGATGCAGGGGGTACCGGCAGAAATATTGGAACAATATACGGTCTATTCAAAAGAAACAGCAGAGGCTATGGCATCAGCATGTGCGAAAACCTATGAAGCAAATATCGGCATCGGTGTGACAGGCACTATGGGGAATATAGATCCGGCCAACCCGGATGCTTCCGTTCCGGGACAGGTGTACTTTGCAGTTGTGATGAATGGAGACATGCAGGCCTATTCTATTGAGCTGGAACCGCAGCCCACAAGACTGGCGTACAAACTGGCAGTTGCAAAGGAAATTCTGGATGTATTGATGCCGCGGCTGAATCAGGCGTTTGATTGAATCGGGTGTCTGATTCAATCAGGTAGTTGACTGAAAAAGGTGTCCGGCTGAATCCGGTGAAACAAAAAGCGAATGAAGCGGCACGGAGCAAAAGGAATAGATTGCATTAGAAGAAATAAAATGATTCAGAAGAAATGGTGAAGGACATGAAACAGGTAAAAATCATAAAGAAAAAAGACGATTATACAATGGAATACGAAGTAGGAGATATCTGTAAAGTGACAGGTACCTGGTACGGCGGTGTTCATATTGAAGGAAAGACAGGTATCCCGGTGTCTATTGACCGTGACGAGTATGTTGAACTGGATGAACAGGAAAGACCAGTGAATGACACAGCAAAAACAGTACATTCAGAATTGAAACATGGCAGTTCGGAGCCGGCGGCAGATGAATCAGATGAGGAAGATGTTCCGGAAAGAGACATTGAAGTTGGAGATATCGTTCGTCATTTTAAGCGGGAGTGGGTATCTGAGGAGAGTGCAGAGTATTTGTATAAGGTGCTTGCTTTTGCACAGCATACGGAGAATGGAGAGAAGCTGGTGATTTATGAAGCACTTTATCCGCCGTATAAAACCTGTGCCAGACCTTACAGCATGTTTATGAGTGAAGTGGATCGGGTGAAATATCCGGATGTGAAGCAGCAGTATCGCTTTGAAAGAGTGGAAACAAAACGTTGGTGATAGCCTGCTTTTTGTAAAAAACAAGCAAGAAAATTAACAAATGTCAATGAAAAATATTCTATATAATGTTAGGATAAACCGATAGCGACTGTATATAGTCGTTGGCGGGAGGTTTTTATGGTATCAGAAGAATTAACCAGAGAATTTTTTCATACAGGAGATGAAAGGCTGATCAGAAAATTAAGTGAGATTTCTCAGGTGATATCCTATAAACGCGGAGAAGAGATATACGCTATTGGGGAGCCGTATACATACTTCTTCATTCTTATTCAGGGATTAACGTATACTTATTTTTGTGATGAGCAGAACCGTTTCATTACGAATTGTTTCTTTTCCAGAAAATATGATTTTCTAAATATCGAAGCCTATGATAAGCAAGCATCTGTGGGGATGAAAGCCCTGATGGATACGGAAGTTTATGCGGTTCCTATCCAGGCTGCATTGACGGCGGTTAAAGAGCTGCCGGGATTAGCCTGGGAATATGCAAACTATTTGCAGAAATCAATGGTCTATTTATGTGTGGTGAATAATAGAAGAATGTACTTTTCTTCGAATCAGAGATATCAGTGGTTTTGTGAGAAATGGCCGCAGGCACTCAGCCTTGCCAGTAACCGACAGATTGCAACATTTCTGAGGATTCGTCCGGAATCATTAAGCCGTTTGAAATCACAGTTGAAGCAATGTGACAGTGGGAATGAAGCATTGGCCAATATTCTGGTAACCAAGGATCTGCAGTGGGATTATATGGATATCAAGCAGATTATGGAGAAGAAAGAGAATGCTGAATATTAGCATCTGAACTTCATCATTGATTATCCAATTGATGATGAAGTTCACTTTACGGTATAGGGGAAGGTATAACATGATTAAGACAGAGATAATAGAAGCACTTGTTCCGCTGAAAGATCCGGCGTTAATTGCAATGCTTGCACATTTTGCGGAGATACACCATTACAAGAAGGGTGAGCATATTTATGATGTCGGTGATATGCAGAAAAAGATTTATATTCTTTGGAGCGGTATTTTGCGATGCTATTTTATTGATGAATTGCAGACAGATATTACAGACTGTTTTATGACAGAAAAAGGTTTGATAGCGAATACACCTGAAGTTTTTCAAGGCAAAGGTGAGACGCCTTCGGTGGTCGGTGTGGAGGTACTTGCGGATGCGACGGTGTGTGAGATACCAGTTCAAAGAATTATTTTGATGATGCAACAGTATTCCGAGATGGTGGGATTATATATCTATTGTCTGCATAAGTCACTGGAATTTCAGAATGAGATCAACAATAAGCGGCTTTACCTTCCGGGAAGCAAGTGCTATGAGTGGTTCTGCGAGAAATGGCCGGAAGTCGATCGGATAGCCAGCAATCATCAAATAGCCACATTTCTCGGTATTCGTTCAGAATCATTGAGCAGGCTGAGACATCAGAAAAGGAAAATAAGATTGGGGGGGGTAATTGATAACCACCCGAATGAAATGTGTTTTACAGGATGCAGAATGTGCAGAAAGTAAGGCACATTTTTTTGCCAATGGAGACTTGAATGGAAAAAGTAAGTGTTGATTCCTTTGAAAAAATTTTTAAAGTATCTCAAAACTAACAAATGTCAATGAAAAGAAAATTGAAAAATGTTAATATAAATGATAAATAAACGTTAAGGTTTGGTGTGAGAGGGAAGTTTATGACGGTAGAGGAAGTTATCGGTACGTTATTTCAAGGGGAAGATCAGCAGTTGATTCAGTCGTTGATTAATATTTCGTCAATTAAACAATACAGCAAAGGGCAGGTTATCTATGATTACGGAATCGAGCAGGAAGAATGTTATATTCTTGCAAGCGGCATTGCTTATACTTATTTGCCGGATAAGAAGCATCAGATGAATACAACCTGCTTTTTTTCAGAAAAATTTGACTTATTGAACATAGAAGGCATTGACGTGAAAACACGTGTCGGAGCTAAAGCTGTAGTAGATACGGAAGTCTGTGTGATACCGGTGGAACAGGCAAAATGCTTATCAGAAAAGTATCCTGCGTTGATCTGGAGATATATCAAGGGGCTGCAGAAAATGATGATGTACCTTTGTGTCGTGAATAATCAGCGTATGAACCTTTCGGCGGAAGATTGTTATCGTTGGTTTTGTCAAAAATGGCCGGTCATAGACAAAATGGCCAGCAATCAGCAAATTGCCTCATTTTTAAGAATCCGTCCGGAGTCACTGAGCAGATTAAGAAGGCAGGTCAAAGAAAATGAAAAGGACAATAAAGTTATTACAAATGTCCTGGTTTCAAAAGACTTACAATCCGATTATCTGGATATAAGAAAAATATGGGAAAAAACATCAGTTATGAGGCAATAAGATAATGAAAGAGATAGAAGAATTACTTCAGATTTTTGGTGCAGCAGGCCATCCGGATTTAGCTGCAGCATTAGAAAATATTTCAAAGATCACCTTTTATCAGAAGGGCGAGAAGTTGTATGAAATAGGGGAGGTACAGTCAAAAGTGTACTTACTTCTGGATGGTATTCTGCGATGCTACTTAATCGACGATACACGTTCGGATATTACAGACTGCTTTATGTCAGATCGTTTTATGGCGGCCAATTCGGCGGACTTTTTTATAGAGAGCAACAGGGTTCCGTCATTCGTCGGTATGGAAGCTTTGACAGATGCCAGTGTGTTGGAAATCGATGCAGATCCATTATTTGTCGTGCTGCAGCGCTATCCGCAGCTGGCCAGGATCTATGCCCATTGTCTCCAGAACGCATTGAATTTCCAGAATGAGATTAATTATAAACGGTTGTATCTTTCAGGAAAAGAGCGTTATGCCTGGTTTTGTGAAAAATGGCCGGAAGTTGACAGAATTGCCAGCAACCGTCAGATTGCCACATTCCTGGGAATACGATCGGAATATCTCAGCAGATTGCGGCATCCGAAGAAAAAATAAAGATGGGAAGCTGTCCGGCAATGTTATAGGATTCAATAGAATAAAAATCAAAAGAAAAAATCAAATTGGGAAACGGACTTGGGAGTATGAAAAAATTACAAATTGGAATTTATAGTACAGAGCCTGCATGGCTTGAAAATTCAAGAGAAATACTTGAAAATTATGGGGAAAACCTGAAAAACAATATAGAAATCCATAGCTTTCAAAACGCCTCAGAAATGTGGGGGGGGGGTAAAACGGAAATATCTGCATATCCTGTTTGTGGATATTCAAAATGATGACAATAGTGAAATTGAAATTGTCAAGAAAGTAAACCGAGAATGGCCTGTATGCCAGGTGGTTTATGTAAGTGATGATTTTCATTATGTCATGGATGCCTATGAGACGAAGCATATCTATTATATTCTGAAAGAAAAATTTGAAGAAAAACTGCCTTGTATTATGGATAAAGCAATTCGACAGCTGAAAGTCTGCGGCAGTAAAGAGATGGCTTTCCAGTGCCATGGCGGGGTGATTGTAAGATTAAACCTGGATGAGATTATGTATTTTGAGAGAAATCTCCGGGTAACAAATGTTGTAACAAGAGAGTATCGATACATCGTTGATGAAAAAATCAGTGAAATTGAAGAAAGAATGATGAGTGAAGATTTTGTTCGGTGTCATAGCAGCTTCCTGGTTAATTTCTTTTATGTGAAGGCATGTACAAAGAAAAAACTGATATTAAAAAATGGACAGGTCATTGATATCAGTCGGAGCTATTGGGGAAAAGCAGAAAAAGAATATGTGCAGTGGGTGAAGAAAGCCATTGGTTAAATTCAGAAAGATATCTTCAACAATGAGAGTCCTACTTATTGTTGGAGATATTTTTTTGCAGAATATTAAGATAATTGTGCATTTTATGTATGGGAAAGGGATATAAAAGGGGAGTATGTTAAAATGGAGTATGTTAAAATTAAGTACAGAGGGGAGTGCAGCATTATGTTTTGTGGCAATTGTGGCAAAAAAATAGATGAAAATGCAAAGTTTTGTCCATATTGTGGGGTATCTGTTAATAAGAAATTATTGAAGGATGAAAAGACATTCCCAGATCCGATATTAGCGCAAAAGAAATATAAGAGAATAAGAACCATAGTCATAGGAGCAGTGATTATTGCAGCTGTTGGGATAGGGGCTGTCGCTGTTAGGCAAAAAAAATTAGACGATGAATATAATACGTATTTGAATGAGGCTCAACAGTACTTGAGTGATTTTAATTATGAAAAGGCTGAAGTGGTATTAAGACAGGCATTAGATGGCAGACCAGAGAAAAAGGAAGCATATATTATTTTAGCTGAAGTCTATCAAAAGGAAGAAAAAGATAATGATGCGACAGAAATACTTGAAAAGGCTTTAGAGCAGGTAAAATTAAAAAAGTCAGAACAGGCAGAAATACATCAGTATGTTGCAAACATACAGGATGGTCGGGAGATGAAAACCGGAGAATTAAGCAGTAATGATAAAGAAACATTGGAAAATTCAGAGGCAATACAAACGGAATCGGAACAGGAGAATCCTGAAAAACAGAATAAATGGCAGGAAGCCTATATTGATTATTTGAATGAAAAAGTAGACGATAAGGATGAAATGGTGAAATGTTTTCTGATTTATATTGACAAAGATGATATTCCGGAATTGCTGATTGATTATGGAGTGACTGCATTTGGTAAAGATGTATGTGCTTATGATGGTCAAGGCTTACAGACGATAAACGTCTTGGGAGGGGGATTTGGTTATCAGAAAAAGGGAGGCCTGTTTCAAGCAGGGGGTGGCAACAATGCACATTTTTATGAAAAAATATATTCACTTGAGGATGGGAAATTTAAGCTATTAGCTGAAGGTAACTATAGTGCAGAAGATGATACGCATATTGAATTTGATGAGAATGGTGATATGATTTGCCGTTATTATTGGGATAATCAAGATGTAACTAAAGAAGAATATCAAGAAAAAAAAGAACAATGTTATAATTCGGAAAAAGATACAAGTGTTATTGCTGGTTATACAGATGATATTGCCTATGGTAAACAAGAAATCATTGATTATTTACGGAATATGATATCTTCGAATTTGAAAGAAACTGAAGAGACAGCAGGAAATTCGGATAATGCAGATCAAATTTCTCAGGAATGTTATGAACCGTCGATTAATGGGCCAATAGAGTATCAGATATTGGTTAAAAATATTGAATCCGGATTAAATGTACGGAAAGAAGCAAATTATAACAGTGAATTGGTAACGACGATTACGGACGATACAAATATGATTTATGAAGGTGAATGGAAAATCGGACCGGGATCGGACGGCAAAAATCATATTTGGGTGAAAGTTTCCAATGGTTTTAAAGGATGGGTACGCAGTGATCTTGTCTTAGCTGAAGGGAGATATTATCAAAAGATCGGTGACTCTGTTAATCTGAGATCTGATCCCACGCATGATAGTCAATTAGTTGCAACAATTGAAGACAGTTCGCCTTTGTTCTTTTACGGTGAAACGGAGCAAGGTTATGGTTCAGATGGGAAAATACATGAATGGTATAAAGTCTATCTGGGAGATGGCATATCAGGATGGGTACGCAGTGACCTTGTAAAAGAGGGCGAACAGTACGGTTAAAAGAATCGGATATTGAAAATAGCAGGAGAAGTGGTGGGATATGAACGAATCAAATAACATGAAACTCGAGTATAAAGGCTGGCATGTTGTACGTAGAATAGGAACCGGAAGTTTCGGGTCAGTTTATGAAATTGAACGGGAAGATTTTGGGTATACATATAAGGCAGCATTGAAGGTCATCAGCATTCCAAGATCGGATCAGGATTTGACAGCAGTTAAGAATAACGTTGGAAAAAGTGAAGATAGTCTTGCGGCTTATTATCAAAGTGTGGCGGCTGAAATTGTTAAAGAGTTTGAACTGATGTATCAGCTTAGGGGAACAACCAATATTGTCAGTTATGAAGATCATGAGGTGCGGAAACACGAAAATGATGTTGGCTGGGATATCATGATCCGGATGGAATTGCTGACATCGCTGGATATGTATACAAAAGAACATGTGATACGTAGGCAGGACGTTATTCGATTAGGAATTGATATTTGTAAGGCCCTTGAACGCTGCAGAGCCCTTGATATCATTCATCGAGATATTAAACCCGGTAATATCTTTATATCAGATCAGGGAGATTTTAAACTGGGAGACTTTGGCATTGCCAGAACAATTGAGGCGCATGATGATGTCCTTGAATTATCAAGAAAAGGAACCATCAGTTATATGGCGCCGGAAATTTTCAGAGGAATGCCGTACAGCTTTGATGTGGATTTGTATTCTCTGGGGATTGTTATGTATCGTTTGTTGAATAATAATAGTCTGCCATTTGTACCGCAGCCGCCGGCTAAACCAACATATAAAGATATTTCTAATGCAAATCAATTAAGATTGCGTGGAGAATCATTGCCATATCCGTCAGGAGATCATACACAGCTGGCAGATATTGTTTTGAAAGCATGCAGTTACCGCCCGGAAGATCGTTATCAGAATCCAGCAGAAATGAGAAGACATCTGGAACAAATTTTGAGAGATGAGCATATTGATGCATTCGATGATAATGAGACGATTCTTTTGGAGACACCGACAGTTGAAACAGGAGTTAAGCATAATAAAGGAAAAGGCAGCAAAGTCTTGTTGGGTATCGTACTCATAGCTGCTATAGGAATATTTGCAATTGTTCAGACACATAAGTCAAAAGACAGGTCTTATAATGATTGTATGATAGAAGCCCAGCAATATCTGGACAATCTGAAATATGAAGAAGCAGAACAGTCATTGATTCAGGCAATAGAAGTCAGACCAACAGAAAAGACACCTTATATTATTTTGGCTGAAGTGTATGTGAAAGACAATAAATCTTCAGAGGCGGTAGACATTTTAGAAAAGGCAGTAGACAATGCAGAGATGGATGAATCAGAAATTGATCAGGTAAAAACGTATATCAAAAATGTTCAGGCAGGTATGAGCAGTGATGAAACGGATGCGGAAACAGAAGATAATAAGGACGGAGATATAGAGCAGTACATAACGATGTCGGCACCTGTCGGAGGTGATGCCAGCAGTTCATATGGAGATATTGAGTTATTGAATGGACCGGATAATCAAATGGGCGATGGTATTTATGTGAGCAAAAATGGCAAAACAGCATTTTTAGCTGATGAGGATCGTATTGGATATAATATTACCACAGATGGCAAAAATGTGTTGATTTATTCTATCAGTGATGAGCGTAATCCTGATGTAAAAGTGAAAATATACCGGTATGATGTTGATGCTGAAAAATCAGAATGTATTGGAGAATGTGAATCCAATGAGTATTTTCAGCTAGCGGGGTATTATAATAGCGTTGTGTATTATTCAGACGGAATAGGCGGAGGTACTTTTAATGCCTACTCACTAGAAAATCAAGAAAGCAAATGCCTGATTGAAGAGGGGGCAGCCCATGTATGGCAAAGCAAACAGTTTTTTGTTATGCAGTCGAATTCGGCAGATGCGGATTCTGGCAGTGAACTGCAGATTTACAATGCAGTAAGTGGAGAAAGTGATATTATCACTCAGAGACAGTATATACGTGGTAATGTTCTTAGTATAACAGATGATGCTGTTTATTATGTAGAATTTGCAGAGAATAGTACATTGTCAGGAACTTCAAATGTGAATATCTGCAAATATTTACTTGATGGAAGTGGAAGAGAAGTGGTTGTCAAGGATTTAGCTGTTCGAAGTATTTCGGTTTTGAGAGAACATCGGGTAGAATACTATGATAACAACGATGAGGAGCAGGAAAAAACATTTTAAAAGGTGAGGAAGGCTTATGTTTTGTGGAAAATGCGGTAAAAAAATAGAAGATAAAGTGAAGTTCTGTCCGTATTGCGGTACACCTGTAGATCAGAAAATGGCGACTGGAAAGAAAAATACAAGGAAAATAGTAGGGGCTATTTTGGTGATAGCGATTATCGCAGCGGCAGCCCTGTTATGGAGCCAAAGAAAATCGAAAGATACATATGAGGATTATTTGGCCGAGGCAGAGCAGTACCTTTCTGAATTGAAGTACGAGCAGGCAGAAGATGTTTTGAAATATGCTATTGAGATTAAACCGGAAAGAAAAGAAGCTTATATATCTTTGGCATACGTGTATGAGGCAGATGATAAGAAAGAGGACGCTGTTAATATTCTGGAAACAAGTCTGAAGCAGGCAAAATTGCAGGAAGAAGATAAGAAAGAAATTCAGGGATATATTGAGAATATACAAAATGGTGTAGCAATGAAGGGCGATGCAGATGCTGAAACAAAGGAGGAAACAAATCCAAAACAGCCAGAGAATGTGTTGACAGATTATCTGCAAAATACATTGATTCCTGATGAAGGGAAAATAGAGGAAGTTGCCGAGACAAAAGATTTTGAAATGTCAGAAAATATTTCTGAGGTCGAACAGAAGAAATTATTAATTGGAGATGGCATTGCTGCTTCATTTATAGAAGATATGGATGGCGATGGACAGAAAGAATTGCATGTGTTCAGAAACGAATCAGTTAATGAGGATTCGAATTATTATAACCGAATTTTCTGGGAAGTTTATGTGTGTGAAGGAAATGATGTGAAAAAAACTGCCAGTCAGGAGATTCTTCAGTATCAGTCATTGTATGCTGATGAAATTTATAACATTTATTTGAAAAAGAATAATGGATATCGGTATATCTATTCGGAGGCAGATGGTGTGTCTATGGATGCAAAAATGGAACGTGTACAGAGTGTTTTTTCTTACACAGGAGATAAAATTAAAATCGAAAAATCACTGGTCACTACAGGAGGAAACGGCGGTTTTGTAGATATTTATGATTCAGATTCTGTGTATTTGCCTTATGCTAAAAGATGGGTGAATGGTGAAGAAGACAAAAATAAAGATGCAAAAGAATATTATGTTTATGGTGATGGCAAGAACTATTCAGATTTTGACAGTTATTTAGAAGGGTATTCTTCAGCACTTAGAAAGGAGCTGTTTGACTATGGTATTTCCATGCCGATAACCGAACAGACAACAGCGGGTCAGTATCCATTTTTTGACATTTATCTTGCAAATGCTGCAAAATTTGATGAGAATTTATTTAACTATCGATTACAGACAGATCCATATGAATATTATGAGAATGGGAAAGAACTTGAATATACAAGGATTATCAAAAGCATTCAGGTTGATACGGGAAAATCAGAAGAAGATACAGATGAAAATGCAACTAAATCAGATGAAGATTCAAAGAAACAGGGATGGCGTCAGGCGTATATCGATTTTATCAATAGTAAAGAAATACAAAATGAGGATTATGCAGAATATATGTTGTTGTATATTGACGATGATGATATACCAGAATTATTGGTATCATATGGCACAGAAGCAGAAGGTGAGGATTTGTGTTATTATGATGGAGAAAATCTTCAGATACAGTGGATTCGTATGGGAAGCGTTAATTATATAGAGAAAGATAATTTAGTATGTGCATCATCGGGGCATATGGATAATTCTTATGATACAGTTTATACAATCAAAAATGGAAAATTCGAAGAAGTATGTCATGGAATGCAGGAAATTGTTGTAGAAGAACATCCGGTGGTACATTATTATTGGAATGATGAAGAAGTATCGGAAGATGAATATTATGCAGATAAAAATGCTGTTTTTGATTCAAATATTGCTTCCAGCGGTACGCCGTCAAACACCGATGGGAAGGTCTATACAAAACAGGAAATTTTGGATTATCTAAATCAGTGATGATTCAATAGTAAAATTAAAGCAAGAAAACAGGAGGAAGAAATGTTGTGTGAAGTAAAGAAAAAACTCGTTTTGAGTGCAGCAATATCCGCTGTTGGCGTTTTTGGATTGTTAACCGGGTGCAGTAGTAAACAGGAAGAGATACCGAAAGCGGAAATAAGCACTGTTGTTCAGTCAACAGAAAGCGAAACAGAAAAGGCAGATTTATCGACATATGTAGATGATGTACTTGTTCCTCAGTATGGACAATGCAATACAGGCAAATATGAATGTGAGTATGTTGTCAATAGTAATGGTGGTGCTGAGGTAGATTCTGTTCATTCAGAAAAGGGAATTTTAAATTGGAATGTGGATGATTATGACGGAGATGGTACAGAAGAATTACTTGTTCTGTTATTAGATAATCAGGCAAAGATACATGATGATCCAATAGATAGAAATTCAATTTCTCTCCAAATGTATGCAGAGGAAAATGGCAGTATTGAGTTAAAAGATACATATGGCGGTCTGTGTCCGGTTCTGGGATATGGGGATGAGGAAAATGATGGTATCTTTCTGAAAGAAAGTAATCAAAAAATTTATATCTGCGGCAGTACCTGGAATACGATTAAGAATTATGCAACGGGAATCGTTGCACAGTCTTTCATGCTTACATATGAAAGTGGAAAATTTATAGTACAGGCTGGACAAACTGAATCTGTATCGGGTTCAGAATTTAGTGAATGTGCAGATACTGTTTCACAAATGGCTGATATTTTAAGAAAAATTGGACTTGAAAAAGAAGCGGATCAGCTTTATGTTCCTGCCTTTCAATTTAATGATTCTGTGGATCAGACTTTACTGAGAATCATAGGAGAAAATAAAGGATTTAAGGAAGACTATTTCACTTCGAATAATGCAGAAGATCTTGGAAAAGTGGAATTGACTTTAACCTGTAGTGATATTGAAGATGAAAAGGGAGAAGAAGAATTAGAGCAAGAAAGTGAGTCGGAGAAAGTATCAAGAATATCAAGTCTTTCAGAATCTAAACAGAGAGATGAGAACAGATTGGATCTAATAGGAGATTGGACAATTGATTCAGATAGAACCAATAATGAGAACACGGATTCCTTAAGAAGAACATTTGGTTCGTCTCTTTCATATGGATATGGTTTGACATTCAGCAGTAATGGAACTTTTTCATGGTACATTGCAGCAGGCAACGGAGGAGAAGGTACATATAAGGTGAATGAAATGTCGATTTCCTGTGAATATACAGATTATGAAGAAAATCAAAAACAGTTTATAGATATGAATTGGGATGAAGGTGAAATATTGATGAAATTGGATTGGGGAGGCGGTGCCTATAAAGTCTATTGGATGAAGCAGAATTCAGATGGAAGTTCCGATACGATCAAAGAATCGGAAGATTATATTTTACCTGATAGTGACAGTCGGTATTTAACAGATAGTGATGTGCGCGGTTTATCAGCTAACGAATTGATGTTGGCAAGAAATGAAATTTATGCGCGACATGGAAGAAAATTTAAAGATTCGGAACTTCAGAATTACTTTAACAGCAAGTCCTGGTATAGAGGAACCGTGGATCCGGATGATTTTTCAACAGATGTATTCAACGAATATGAAAATAAAAATTTGGAAATGATTCAGAAATATGAGAACTAAAACAAATATAAATTTTTCTAAAGAGATGAAAAGCGCACATGAAAGAGTCAGATAAAAAGAAAGTCCTAAAAAATGGAAAAAGGATGGAGTGTCCGTATTGTCATACACCGTTAGTGAAGAATGCACAATTTTGTACAAATTGCGGAAGACGAGTGAGTGAAAATGGTTACCCGAATGAGGATACAGGAGACAAAAAATCAAAGAATAAAGTGGCATTAAGCGGAATTGTAGTTTTACTTATCGTTATTATAGGAATTGGGGCGTACGCAGCCGGAAAAGGCAAGAATGGTTCAGTGTCTGGGAAAGATTCTGATATAGAAAATGAATTTAAAAATGTGGCAGAGAGCATTTTGGCAAAGCAATCTGAAACGTCGCAGACAATCAATACAACAGAAACTGAAGCGAGAGCAACGAAAACAGATTCTGTCAAAGAGACAAAGGCAGCCGTTCATGCAAAGACAATGACCAATAAACAGTCGAATAAAAATCATAGTCAGGTGCAAAAACGGGAGATTGCAGTAAAAAGTGAAACAGAAACCACATCGGATAATCAGAACACAGGACATCACTATGAATTAGTTATATCAGATGTCTCATGGAATCAGGCAGAAGCGCTGTGTGAAGAAAAGGGAGGGCATCTTGTTACTGTGACATCAGAAGAGGAGTATCAAACTATCTGTAATATGGTGGAGAAGGCAAGCCAGGATCTTATGTATGTCTGGGTAGGCGGAAAAGTAAGTGATGGACGGCAATGGGGAGATGAGGGATGCTGGATTACCGGAGAAAAATGGACATATGATCTGATCTGGTATCCAGGAGAGCCAAGCTATTATGACACAGATGGTACGTTGGAAGATTGTTTATGTTTCTGGCATGTTTATTATGGTGAGGATGACATTGGCTGGACATTTAATGATCAGCGAAATGATCTGATGGATGAAGTGCCGTCAGGAGTTGGAAAAGTCGGATATATTTGTGAATATGAAGAATAGGGGAAAAGGTGCAATAAATTTCAGATGCGAATGGCAATAAAAATGGTCATCATAGGAGTCTGGTAGGAAAATGGATAGCCGCTATAATTGCAGTAGTTGTAATCAGTGCTGCAGCGATGTTGCTGAATCAAAGAAAAACAGACCATCCGCAAAAGGGAACAGAGACTGCCGAATCGAAAGAAAGTAGTGAAACAGTACAGAGTACAGAAGCAGCAGAAACGGAGCAAACGAAAGATGTTTTAATGTCCTATTTCCCCAATAGTTACAATTATTATTTAAAGATGATATCACCTTTTACAGTGTCTGGAAATCTGGATTTCTTCAGAGAACGAGAACGTGCAAAAGGATATGAAAGATAAAATTCAAAGCATCTGTAATAGAAATGAAAGGGGATGAATGGTGTGATCGAACAGGAACTGGTTGATATTGGAGATAAAATTTTTGAACGGTATCCGTGGATAGAGTATAATAGTTATCTGAAGCAACTATATATAATTTATGGAGGAATTGGCATACTTCAGGAGATAACAAAAGAAATTCGAGATCAGATTTATGAAATAGAATTGTATCGAGTAGAAAAGTATGGGACAAGAGCTGATAAATTAATTGTTTCTCCTGAAGATTTGCTAGTGCAATATGCAGATATTTCATTATTTTTAATAAGAAAGCATGAAATAGAAAAGAGGTCATTGCAAATTGCGAAGTTATTAGGAATTTTCTTCGAAGAAATAATGGAAAACCCGAAACTGGTTAGTTTGGAGTGGATTGAGCAAAAAAAAGTAATGATTAGAAGTGCGATTTTTCAGTTCAAATATGCAGCGGAAGTATAAAATGAATTAATAACTATAAATGACACCAGTTTACAACTTTATAAATGATAGACTTGCTGATGTTTGTTTAGGCACTTTCATTATACAACACACGGAAACGAGGTGCCTCTCTTTTATGCAAAATCATGAACTTGCTCATTTATAGTAATAAAAATTAAATCACTTAAAACAATTTACGGGGAGGTCCTAATGTATGCCTAGAATTTATGTTGATTTTAGTGGAATATTACAAATTGAAAAAGACTGCAAAACAGTTTCAACAAGAGTTTCTGATATTAAATTTGATTTTAAAAGAACTATCCGATATTTAGACTGGGATGTAAAATACCAGTCTGATATTAATAAAACGGCATCTCAGTTGACTAAAAAATTAGATAGCTATGAAGCTGCCTTAAAAAGCTATAAAAATTTTATGGGTGATGTGTATAAACAGTATCGAAAACTGGATCATGATAAGTTTGATGAAAACATATTAGATATAGAATCTATTGCAGGTGATATTGCAGGAAATTCAAATTCGGAGGATGAAATTGATAAACGAATTTCTTCGATTATTAAGTCTATTCTAAAGTGGAAAGATAAAACTAAAAATGATAATACTGCTGGAATTACGAAAGACGGCCTTTCTTATCTTGAGTCGCTATATAAGTTTTTACACGGAGATATGTCTGGACTAACTGCTGCAGATAACTGGTGTGATCTTTGCAGCAATAGCATGGGCCTTTGGAAGGGATTTTATGGGTATCTTAAGAAATTTTACAACGAAACTGGAAATATATTTTCTATTGCCAATCAAAAAAAGGTTGCCGGATTAGGAATTTTCGCTGGTTTTGTTGGATGGGGCGGTGACATATTCGGGGCAGTAGATACGATTAAAAATACCGAGAATATGGGTATTGCAGGTAAAATGGGCAAAATTATTGGAACAGGAGATAATGCTGTTAATATCTGGGAAGGTATAGAAAATTTACGTCATGTTGGAGATAAAACAAGCAGTGGAATATATAGTCCGTTAAGTCTTTATGCTACAATTGCTAAAGGTTATATTTCAGCTTTCAGTCAGGGGCTTTCTAGTTTTGAAGAGCATTCTGCTGATGGTAAGTGGGATATGGGGGATACTGCGGCAACCGGAGTCGAGTCTAGTGTGGAGGGTCTGTATTCGATGATAAGCTCATTGACATTTGGTTTAGTATCAGAGGGGACGACAGGAATAAGTGCAGATGATGTCAGTCATACATTAGAAAATGTTGCGGATGACATTGGAACACGTGCAGGGGAATATATTATGTCTGATCCGGATTTACATCAGAGATATAAGGAAGCAAATACTGCGGGGAAAGTTTTATTGACGTTTTATGCAGCTATCCGCGGTTAAATTGGAATGAATGATTTCAGTCAGTAATGATTGATTGCTTTTAAAGTATTATAATATTAGGAGAAGAAGTATGAAAATTGAAAATTTATTACCAATAGGCAGTGTAGTACGTTTAACAGATGCAAAAAAGAAAGTGGTTATCATGGGAATTATGCCAGTAAAACATATGCCTGATGGCGAGGATATTATATATGATTACTTGGGAGTACCTTACCCGGAAGGTTATATGACTCAGGAGACAGGATTATTGTTTAATCATGATAAAATAGATGAGATTATTTTTGAAGGTTATGCCAATGAAGAAAGAAAATTATTTATGCAAACTATACAGCAGATTGTTGATGTGACGGACAAGGTTGTTAAGTGATTTGGAAAATATACAGTAAATAAATTCAGACAAGAGGGAGCAATTGTATTTATATGCAATTGTTCTCTTTTTTTCTGCAAAAAATGACATAAAATGTGCAGTTTATGCTACATGGAAAAATGATAAATAAAGATATGATAAAATAAATAAAGGAAAACGTAAACTAATTCTAAAGTGATGTGAACATGATATGAATGAATCAAATAATACGGTAATTGAGTACAAAGGCTGGCATGTTGTTCGAAGAATAGGAACGGGCAGCTTTGGCTCAGTATATGAAATTGAGCGGGAAGATTTTGGATATACATATAAAGCTGCATTGAAGGTGATCAGTATTCCTAAATCAGATCAGGATCTGACAGCAGCTAAAAATAATATTGGTAAAAGTGATGACAGTCTGGCTGTTTATTATCAGAGCGTAGCATCTGAAATTGTCAAAGAATTTGAACTGATGTATCAACTTCGGGGGACAACGAATATTGTCAGTTACGAGGACCATGAAGTAAGAAAACATGACAGTGGTATTGGCTGGGATATCATGATTCGAATGGAATTATTGACGCCGTTGGATATTTATACCAAAGAACATGTGATGAATCGACAGGATATTATCCGTTTGGGTATTGATATTTGCAAGGCTCTTGAACGATGCAGAGCCCTTGATATTATCCATCGTGATATCAAACCGGGTAATATTTTTATATCCGAGCAGGGAGATTTTAAGCTAGGAGATTTTGGTATTGCCAGGACGATTGAAGCTCATGATGAAGTACTTGAGTTGTCGAGAAAAGGAACAATCAGTTACATGGCACCTGAGATTTTCAAAGGAATGAAATATAGTTTTGATGTAGATATTTATTCCCTTGGTGTTGTGATGTATCGATTGCTGAACAATAATATCCTGCCGTTTATGCCGCAACCGCCAGAAAAACCAACCTATAAAGATGTCTCAAATGCCAATCAATTAAGGTTGAGTGGAAAGCCACTTCCATATCCGGCAGAAGATCATACGCAGCTGGCAGATATTGTGATGAAGGCTTGCAGTTATCGTCCTGAAGAGCGGTATCAAGATCCTGGTATAATGCGAGAACATTTGGAGAAGGTTTTAAAAGGTGAGCAAATTGATGAATTTGACAATGAAACAGTTCTTTTAGAACCGTCAGAAAATTTATCAGGTAGTGAGAATAAAAATACAGGAAGAAGTACCGGGAAAAATAAATCAAAAAAAGGATTAATCATTCCTCTAGTTATTATCATTGTGCTGGCGAGTGCTATTATAGGTATGGTTATGCAGCAAAAGAAGAAGGATTCAGCAACCGAGCGTGTGGTTGAATCTTTGGAAACCCAATTGGCAGAAGAAAAATCTGGAACTGTTGTAGTAAAAGAAACAGAGCAGGGGCTTCAGAATTTGATTGAAAATAAAAATTTTGTTCAGGCCTATAAGGTGATTCAGGACAGAACACAGAATGGTGAAAATCTGGACTCTGCGATCATGGATTTTGTCAGAGCATGTGAACCAGAGTCAGAATATAAAAGAATGGTTGCGATTATGCGACTGTTGAGTGATGAGATTTCAAATAATGAATCTTTTTACAGGGAAACGGTTCAATGGCTCTATGATCATGATAAAGAAGAGTATGCAAGACAGATTTTGACAGACTTGAGAGCAAAAGGCGATACAGGAGAAAAACTGGCTGATTCAATCAGTTCAGATTATGAAAAATAATTATTAAGAGAGAGGAAGAAAATACTTATGAAAATGAAAAAAGTAGTTGCAACTGCAGTCATATCTGCAATGTTACTCTCAGTGACTGCATGTGGCGCTGGCGGCAATGCAGTCGCAAAGGAAACTGAAAACACTGCTCCAGTGAGCACAATGACAGAAACTGAAACACAGAGTGAGGAAGATGCTTTAAGGGCAGAAATTGAAACAACTATTGGAGAATTTCAGTATGCGTGCCAGACGTCAGATGTTGATGCGGCTCTGGAGTGTCTGGATCCTGGATTTTCTCAGGCTTTGAAGTCTGGACGTCTGCTGTTGAACTGGATGTCTACAAAAAATAACACGGATGAAACAGTCATGAATACATTGGTTATTTCTATTATGAGTATTGCAGATATTTCAGTTGATTTGTCAACCATGGAGATTACAGCAGGGGAGATTACGTCTTCTGGTAATATGGCAACAGTAAGCGCTGATTTGAAAATGGCCTGCAGTATAGGAGAATACAGAGATAAAATTACGATTCGTATGACAAAAGACAGTGACAAATGGTATATCACTGGCATACAGTCATAGAAGCGAATAGATTAAAATTAGGAAAGTTTAGGAGCAGATAAGTGATGAAAAAAATGATAAGTTTTGGCTTATGTATAACAATGACTGCATCAATGCTTTTTTCGAATGTTGCTTTTGCAGCAGAAGGGAATGTACCGAAAGAAAAGATTGATGAAGTGCTTGTACAGACAGATGCCACTGGAAAGGTAACTGAAAAACGAGATTATGTAACGGTTGTTGGAGCTAACAGTACAGATGTTATTTTGGACAGGACAAACTTGACAGGCATTAAGAATATGAGCGGTGATGAGTCCTTTGTGAATAATGGCGATGGAACGATTTCCTGGGAAAATAAAGGAAATGATATTCGTTATATCGGAACGCTAAAGGAAGATTTGCCTGTTTCAATGAAAGTGACTTATTATCTGGATGATCAGGAAATTTCACCAGAAGAATTGGTAGGTAAATCTGGCAGGGTAAAGATTATGTATAACTTTGAGAATCTTGCACCAGAGACAATCAAAGTAGAAGATGAAGATTTTGATACATATGTGCCGTTTTTAACAGTAACAAGTGTTTCACTGCCTATGGATTGTTTCAGTAATGTAGAATCTGTAGACGGCGGTCTTGTCGTTAAAGAATTTGGTGACCGTTATTTTATGCTGGGTGTCACATCTCCGGGAACAGATGAAGCGTTAAATCTTGGTATTCTTCACTTGGATGACTATGTAAAAGTACCTTCAAGTTTTGGCTTTGTTGCTGATGTTACAAACTTTCATATGCCGGCAACAGTTACCTGTGTGACACCGCACATTCTGGATATGCTGGGTCAGAATCTTAATGAAATTAAGACAACAGATGATATGGTAGACAAGGTTGATGAACTTGTTAATGCAACAAAACAGATTGTGGATGGTTCAGAGCAGCTTTCAGATGGAACCGGACAGCTTTCAGATGGTGCAAAGCAGTTCCTGACAGGTTTACAGGAAGGATTAACTCAGATTTCAAGTGGAGCGGTTCAGTTCGATGACACTCTGACAGATCTGGAAGTTAAAAAAGCAGATCTTCAGAGTCAGGCAGCAGAGATGTTAAATACGCTTAATGATATCATGGATAAAGTGGATCAGTATCAGCTGCCGGAAATGAATGATATCATGTCTCCAGAATTATTTACAGCTATAGAGAATTTGAAATCCGATGCAGAACTGTTAAAGACGAATTTACTCAGTATGCAGGAAGAGTTAGATAAAGCTAAACAATTAATAGAAAAAGCTGAAGGAATTCTTGCTCAGGTTGATGAAATTCAGAAAACAGTCAATGAAATTAATATTGATAGCATTATGAATGATGCAACATCAAGAGTTACAACAGCAGCAAAAGCGGTTATAGAAGAAGAAAAAGACAAGATATCAACAAATATATTAGTCAAAAAAGTTATTAACGATTATTTGACAGAAGAGAAAGAAAATGAATTAATTCAAGAAATTATAAAGAGGAGTGAGCTTGATAAAGTTACTAATCCTGTCAAAACAAAAATTAAATCAATTCAGACTGTGTTAAATAATGCAAAATTGACAGATAAAGAAAAAGCAACGATTGAGGAGTTAAAAAAATTAGATTTAACAGAAACGACTGCTATTCTGGATAGAATGCAGAAAAACTTTACAATTTTGCAGCAGGCAGAAGGCAAGCAGGAAGAGATTCAGGATTTACTGGATTCTGCAAATGGATTTCTGAATGAAGTAAAATCAAATTCCGGCGATATCAAGAAGAAGAGCGATGAATTAGCATCTGGTCTTGATTTCGCGGATAGTGTTATCAATGAAGCTCGTTCATACATTGATACTTTAGATAGTGCAGTAGGTGAAGCGAAGGATGGCAGTCAGCAGTTGTCCGATGGTGCCAATAAGCTGGATGCTGGAGCAAAAGAACTTGCAAGCGGTACACAGAGATATTATAAAGAAGGTATCCTTACAGCGGCAGATTATGCTAAACAGGCAACATTAACAGCTTTCTTTAAGAGATCCAAAGCACATATGATGGCAGCTGATAAGTATACCAATATTTCAGGCATTGATGCAACAACTCAGGGAGAAGTTAAATTTACGATTTATACATCAGCAATCGGTGAGGATACAGCAAACTAGTAAATGGGATTATTTTACGGCCCGGCTGAAAAGCCGGGCTGTATGGTAAAAAGAATGAAAGTATTGTACGAGGCCGTAACAACTTTCGGGCCAAATAGAAGAAAAAATCAGGATAATTATTATCTGAATGGTTTAATTAAGGAAACAGATAACGAACAGAGAAGAGATGTTTCAGTAGCACAGTATCAGATGTATGCCTTGTGTGATGGTATGGGTGGAGAAACATCAGGAGATAAGGCTGCAGAATTGGCGGTATTAGTATTAAGGGAAGATTTTTCGGACTGTAAAGGTATTGATTTAAAGAATTATATTAAGAAAGCGAATAAAAGAATCTGCGAATATCAACAAACATATGGTGTACGTATGGGAACAACATTTGCAGGTGTATATATAGAAAATAAACAATTGACAGCCATCAATCTGGGGGATTCCCGTATTTATCGAATTGATGAGGACGGGATGCGTCAGATTAGCAAAGATCATAATGAGTATCAGACCATGATTGATGCAGGGGTTGAATTTACAGAAAAGGCTGCAAAAAGGGCAAAATCCAGATTAACGCAGTTTTTGGGAATGGAAGATGAAGAAATAGATCTTGAGCCGCAAATATATGTGAATTCGACAGTATCTGTTGGAGAAAGTTATCTCATATGCAGCGATGGTTTAAGTGATACATTGTCCGATGCAGAAATAGAGAAGATAATGTTGGCTGGTGAGCCTGTGGAAGATAATATATGTGAGATATTGATTAAACAGGCAGAGCAGAAGAATGCAAAAGATAATATGACAGTTATACGATTGTATATTTTAGAGGATACGGAACAGTAAAGAATAGATATATTGTTCTGGAAATGTTGATGGGTGATGAATTGAGATACATAGGATCAGTGGCAACAGATGCAGGAATAAAAAGAACTGTAAATCAGGATAGTGTTTGCTTGAAAATAGCTGAATCAGCGGAAAAAGGACAGATAGCTATGGTGATTATATGTGATGGCATGGGTGGATTTCAGAAAGGTGAACTGGCCAGTGCAGAGGTTATCAGGACTTTTTCAGAATGGTTTGAATATTCATTGCCGATGTTATTGCAGGATATATCCTGGCAAGTGCTGGAATATGAGTGGTGTGCCATGCTCACAGAATTAAATACACGGTTAATGGAATATGGCCAGAGTGAAAAGGTACGTTTAGGGACAACGTTCAGCGGTATTTTTTGTATAGAGGACCAATACATGATTGTTCATGTCGGTGATTCCAGAATTTATTGTATAGAGAATGACATAACACAGTTGACAGAAGACCATACATTGGTTGCCAGAAAAGTAAAAATGGGAGAAATAAAACCGGAGGATGTGGAAACTCATCCACAGAGAAATGTGTTAACACAATGTGTTGGCGCTTCCAGAAATCTGAAGCCACAGGTTATCTTTGGTGAAAACCATAAGAATACAATTTTTATGTTATGTTCGGATGGATTTCGGCATGTTTTAACAAAACATGAGATGATAGATGCATTTTCGCCTAAGAACATGGGAACAATGAAAGATCTGGAACATGCAGGGCAAGAAATGGTTGATCTGGTGAAGCAGAGAAACGAGACAGATAACATTACTGTTGCATTACTCAAGTGCTGGTAAGACAGAGGAGTATAGGATGGAAAACTTATATATCGTATTGCTAATTGTTCTGGCAGTATTGGCAGGGGCTGGAATTGCATATAAAACAAGAAAGAAGCGTCTGAAAGAAAGCCAAAATACAGGATTCAAGATGATTCAGAATATTGTTATTGTTCATACAAATGAACAAATATAGTTGATGGAGGAATGGAGAAATGCCGAAATATAAATTATCACTAAAAGGAAATGAATTAATTATTCGTGCACGTCTCTCTTCATATGAAAGAATTAGTGAGAGGGAATTAGATTTCTTTAATCATAAAAATATAGATGGTATGTTTAAAGCACAATATGTAAAAGGTGTACTGTTTTCTGGAATTGAATATTTGGGGGCAGCCGCCATCAGTTTGTCGGAAAGATTAAGAAAGAATATTAACATGTATGACTTCTTTTTTATCGTAGAACAAATTGTAAATGTTGTGCGTAATATGAAGAATAATGCATTAAAGGTAAATAACATCGTATGGAATATGGATTATATTTTTATAAACGAAACAACAAGAGAGATGCAGTTTATGTATATGCCAATCGATGGTATTGCAGCGAATGTAGATATTAATTCATTTATAGAAAATATTGTTTATACGGCGAAATTTTCACAGTCAGAAAATACGAATTATATTTCAGAATTTATTTATTTTATTAAAGGCATGAAAAAATTTGATGTGGACAAGATTGAGGCGTACATTCGTCAAAAAGACAGTCGAATTGTGGATACAATTACAAATAATGCAATTGAATCTCAACCTGTTATTCGTAAAGATATAGAAGAAAATACAACATCGGATATGTCGAAGCAGCCGATTCATTTCGAAGAAGAAATGACGGATCGCCTGGATGATTATGAAGGAACAATTTTGATTGAGGATGATGAGTATGATCATTTTCCAAGTTTATGTAGAGTAAATACAGATGAGACAATATCGATTAATAAATCTGTCTTCAGATTGGGAAGGGAAAGGAATTGTGCGGATTATCCGGTATCGGATAATAAAGCTATCAGCAGGGCGCATGCGGATATTATAACAAGAGGAGAGAAGTATTATATTCTGGATTTAAATTCAAAGAATAAAACATATGTGAATGGAAAGATGATTCAGGCTCAGGAAGAAATAGAAATAAGAAATGGGGACAGAGTGAGCCTGGCAAATGAAGAATTCATTTTTTATGATTAGAATTTGAATGATATGCAGAGAGGGGCAGGTAAATGGCAAAATCAAGCAAAGGTACAGTGTCGGAATTTTTAGTGACATTTTTTATAGAAGACCAGATTGTTTCAAGATTATTAAATGAAGTTATCAAGAATAGAGATGATATCCTTTACAAAAACAATATTGGTCTTCCGAATGACTTTGAGATTCCATTTTTTCAAGAAGACAGTGAGAACGGAAGTGTTTATACGCTGCAGCGTAATATGAATAGCCGATATGAAGTTATGTTGAATAATCAGCCTATTGAGCATCATGAGATTAATAGTGGAGATTATCTGGTATTCAAAAACAGAAGCAATAATACATCTATTAAGATGCTTTTTATAAAAACATCGGAGATTAAAGCGGCGTATAAAAAATATAAATTGCCAAAGGATACAAATATTTATATTGGACGAGCATCTGATAATGAGATTTCTTTTGATTTTAATCATTATATATCAAGAGACAGGCATGCTGTTATAAAGATAGATGGTAAAAGAAGAGCTGTAATTGAAGATTTGAAGCATACAGTGGGGATATATGTGAATCATCGGTTGACACATTCCCAGGTACTTCAATTGTATGATGAGATATATATGATGGGGCTTTCTATCATTTATATGGGCGATTTCATTGCAGTTCGTGAACTGAGTATGGAAAGTTCTTTAAGTGTCATGCAATCTTTCTCGGTTAAGATTCCTGTTGAAAAGAAAAAGGAAAGCAAACCCTTTGTAAGTTCACCGCGTATTTTGAAATCATTGGAAGATGATGAAATAGAAATCGACGGTCCGCCAAATCCATCAACAATGGATAAAACGCCGGCAATTCTGGTGATTGGTCCGAGTTTTACGATGGCATTGGTAATGATGGCGAGCTTGAGTGTATCTATTTCAAATGCATTAAAGGGCGGACAGCAATCAACGGTTGTTGCCAGTGCCATTATGGCAGTCGGTATGCTAATCAGTGCATTATTGTGGCCTTTGCTGTTGAGAAGATATCAGAAGAAGAAAAACGTAGAAGATGAGCATTATAGAAAAGAAAGATATTCATTATATATTTCTGATATTGAGGAAAAACTGGAAGAAAAAAGAAATAGAAGTATTTCAGTTTTAAATGAGTCGTTAAGTCCATCTCCGGAAATTTTGTGTTCTTTTCTTGATAATGAAAAGAACAGACTTCGTTTGTGGGAACGTTCATATGAAGATGCAGATTTCCTGGCAGTCCGACTTGGGCTAGGAAGCAGACCGTTTGATGTCCATATAAAAATACCAAGACAGGGATTTCAGTTGCATGAAGACGAACTCCGACAGCTGCCGGTAGAGCTTTCTGAAAAATATGGTATATTGAAAAATGTTCCGTTGGCTCTTGATATTCGTCAGAATAATACAGTGGGTATTATCGGTAGCGAAGATCATATTCGACTTATAATAGAAGAAATTGCTTTAAATATTATTTCGCTTCATGCTTATGATGAAGTTAAACTTGTATTTGTTGTTCCATCAAAACAGGCGGAGCAGTTTGAGCCTTTAAAAAATGTACCGCATGTCTGGAGCAATGATAAAAGAGTTCGTTATTTTGCAACTAATTCTGATGAAGTGCATTACATATTCAATGTTATTGATGATGATATCAAAGAACGTGAGGAATCGGATGATAAGAATATACCGATGATTCCGCATTATGTTTTGATGATTACAGAACCGGAATTGGTAGAGAAGGAAGCATTATTAAGATATGTTCAGAATACGGAGCAGGAGTTTGGCCTGACAGCAATCTTTGCTTATGGAGACATTGCGAAGCTGCCTAAATACTGCCAGACGATTATTCAGAGCGATGAAAAACGAACAGGATATTATACAAAGAATAAAAATGCCAATCGCTTTATTCCATTTAAGCCAGATAGCATAGAAGAGACAAAAGTTCGTGAATTTACAAATAAGTTATCGCATTTGCCTATTAAAAAAGATTCACGAACATTGGGAATTGCGGATAGTGTGACATTTTTAGAAATGTATAAGGTTGGAAATGTGGATGAATTAGATATTGAACGTTATTGGGACAATAATAATTCAGCTAAATCCCTTGCTGCACCAATTGGTGTTATGGCAGGCGGAGAGCTATTTAATCTGGATATTCATGAGTCTTATCATGGTTGTCACGGATTGGTTGCTGGTACAACCGGATCTGGTAAAAGTGAGTTTTTACAGGCCTTTATTTTGTCACTGGCCATTAATTACAGTCCGAAGGAAATTGCTTTTGTATTGATTGACTTTAAGGGCGGCGATATGGCGAGACCATTTATGGCAAAAACATATGCACCTGCATTACCGCATTTGTCGGCGACAATATCCAATTTGTCAGGAAATGTTTTGTATCGTGCATTAGTTTCACTTGAGGCTGAGATTAAATCTCGTCAGCGTATATTTAATGAAGCAGCGGCAAGTCTGGGAGTCGATAAATTAGATATCAATTCCTATCATAAATATTATAAAGGCGGAAGATTAGAAGTACCATTACCGCATTTGGTCATTATCATTGATGAGTTTGCACAGTTAAAAACGCAGCGACCGGATTTTCTGGAGCAGTTAATTAATGTTGCACAGGTCGGACGAAGCTTGGGTATTCATCTTATTCTGGCAACACAGAAACCAAGTGGTATTGTAGATCCGCAGATTATGAGTAATTCACGATTTAAGGTTTGTCTGAAAGTTGCTGAGAAGCAGGATAGTGTGGATATGCTTAATAAACCGGATGCAGCTTTAATTAAAAATCCGGGACGATTATATTTACAGGTTGGCTATAACGAAATCTATGAATATATTCAATCCGGGTACAGTGGAGCTGATTACGTGCCTTCCAGCAAATATGTATCAGATGAAGAAATTACGGTTCAGATGACAGACAATACTGCACAGCCGATACACAGCGCAAAAATGGAGCTGTCTGGAGCAAAATCGGATAAATCCCAGTTAGAGGCTGTTGTTGCAAAGATTGTTGCATTGGGTCAGAAGAAACATGTATCAGCAAAGTCGTTATGGCTGGATATGTTGCCTGAAAAAGTCTTTATGAATGCTTTGAAAAGAGAAAAGAGAGGGTTATGTTCAGCAGTTATTGGTTTGGCAGATTATGTTCGAACACAGGAACAGAAAACTTTATCAGTAGATTTTTCAAAGATTGGTCATATGGCAATTTATGGTGCAAGCGGAACAGGCAAAACAACATTTTTGCAGTCTTTGGTTTATTCTATGGTATGCGAGTATCAGTATACACCGGACGAATTAAACATATATGCAATGGACTTTGGCGGACGAAATATGGGATATCTGGCAAAGCTGCCGCATACAGGTGGTGTCGTTTTTGCAGATGACGAAGCCGGTGTGTCTGATCTGGCAATAACTTTGTCCGATATTATCGAGGAACGCAAGCGGTTATTTGCTTTGAATAACTGTGGTACATTTATCGATTATCGATCGGTGAGTCAGAAACCTCTGCCGGCCATTATGGTTTTAATTGATAATTTTGCTTCATTCCGCGATAAGTATATGGATGTTGCGGATCAGTTTGTAGAAATTATCAGTGCAGGTAGGACATTCGGTGTGTATTTTGTCATAACAGGAACGACAAAAAACTCAATTTATTATAAGGTGACAGAACAAATTGCAGCGTACTTTACCTTAAAATTGAATGATCCGAATACATATTTGGATATATTTAATGTACGTCCGCCAATTGTGCCTGAGGATATAAGTGGACGAGGAATTACAGCAATTGACAGGGAAATTGTTGAATTCCAGACGGCACTTGCGCTGGATAGTCAGACGGAAGCAGACAGACTTCTGGCTATTAGTGAGAAGTATGATGAATTGTCAGCCGCTTGGGAAGGTGCTGAACCGGTCAAATTAAGCACTGAAGTCAACGACGATAGTCAGCAGACAACAAACTATACAGTTTCTGTAAGTAATCTGTCGGAAAAACAGAATAATTTGCCAGATGCTATTACAAATGATCAGTACTGTCTTTTATTGGGAAGTTCAAAATCCGGTGCATTGGAATATGGCATTTCGCTATTTGAAGATTACAAAGTATGTATATGTTCAAATGGGATAGAAAGTATGGCAGAGTATTATCAGAAATTCTTGGGCTATATGGTCGAATACAGTGATCGCAAAGTTATTTTTATAGATGACAATGATATGAATTTCCTGAATATCACAGAACAATATGGGGACTGCAGGTATGTTGCGGGAAGCATGGAATTTGGCCTTTTCATTGAAGATTTTAAAGATGTATTAAATGATCGTCTGGAAAATCTGGATGTGATGCATGAACCGATATTTATGGTTATGTCAGAGTTTAATAAATTCTTCGATATGATTACAGATGAGCAGGCTGATTTTATGAGAAAAGTCTTCCAGTATATCGATGATCCAAAATATGGTATTTATTTTATCTGTGGATTCGATGTCAATGGAGAGAAGAATAATGATCGCTTGTTTATGTCTTTGATAGTAAATGCAGAGAATTATGTGATATGTGGCAACAGCTACGAGAAAGCTTCTCAGAAGATTGAAAGTTTAATGGCTATAAGAAATGTCAGACAGGACAGCAGTTATTTATGTCTGAAAGATAAAAGTGTTGAGATAAGGTGGTAGGTTTGATGGAAAAGTTATCGCTTACAGTGCAAATTCCAGCTTTGGAAGGTATATATAATTTCATTGTGCCGGGGAATATGCTGATTCGGGATGCTCAGAAGCTGATGGTCAAAATATTAAGCTCTGAATATGGTATTTCAGAGTATGATGAGGATGTCATGCTGCTTGATATGGCCTATCATGCGGTGCTGAAAGAAGATGAAAGTTTTGAGAATCTTGGAATTACCAATGGAACAAAACTCTTAATGTTGTAGGGAGAAAATTATGAAATACAGAATTAATTATTCAAAGGTTATTTCACAGGCAGACTCTATATTAGAAGACGTGAATCAACTGAATGCTCAGATCAAGTATCTTGAGCAGATGGAACAGGAATGCAGAAGCGCCTGGAAGGGAGAAGCAGCGGATGCGTTCATACTCAAATTGAATACATTGCGAGGTGAGATGGTGAGAACCAAGTCACAAATGGCAAATTTAGCATCAACGATTAAATACTGTGCAAACAGAATTCAGAGGGAAGACCAGGAGGCAGAGCGTAGAGCGAATGCATTGAAGTCTGGGCATTAGTATTTTTCGCATAAAAATTAAACACCCGAAAGGAGAATTATTATGGCAGTGACAACTTTTGATGTAACACCTGAAGAACTTGAGGCTTCAGCAGGTAAGATTGAGACAAAGACAGGAGAATTTACTCAGACATATAATAATATTTATACTGCGGTATCCGAGCTCAGAGTCAATTACAAAGGTGAAGCAAGTGACACTTTTAATCAGAGAATTGAGGGGTACAGAAATGATTTCGCAGCAGCTGAGAAAGCTTTGAAAAACTATGTTCAGTTTCTTCGTGAGTATTCAGCAAAAATGAAATCAACAGAAAACGATATTAAGAACAGAGCAAGTTCACTGAGTGTAGGAAAGTAATTTAAATATTATTACCATTCGAAAGGGGAAATTAATATGGCACAGGTAATCGTAGATTCTTCAGTAATGAGAGATAAGGCAAAAACACTTGAAAATGCAGCTGTTAAAATTGATACCTTATATAGAGAAATGCTTCAAGAGGTTACAGTTACTTCTAATAAGATGAAAGGTACAACTGTGGAAACAGCAAAGAAACAGTTTGCAAGTATGCAGGCTTCTTTTGATACAATCGTGCAGGATATTAAAGCTTACAGTGCATTTTTAACTCAGGCGGCTGAAAGCTATGAAGCAGCTGAGAGTGAGGGTACACAGAAAGCGCAGGAACAGGGAAGAATTTTCTAAAGAATACATAGAGTGATTGACTGGCATCTGGTATATGAGTATATGCCAGGTGTCAGTTAGTTTATGGAGGATATTCTATGCCTAGAATATATGTTGAGTTTAATCAGATGAAACAGTTAAGTTCAGATTGCCAGAAAATATCTTCACGAGTAGGTGCAATACAATCGGATTTTCAGAGGATTGTCCGTCAGTTAGATTGGAATGTTCGCTATCAGTCAAATATAAATAGCACAGCCAATATACTTGGCAGAAAGCTGCAGGGATATACCAGAAGTCTTAATGGTTATCAGTATTTTTTGGATGAAACATATATAAAATATCGAAATCTTGATGCAGATAAACAGGAAGATTTTATAAGAATGGATTTGGAACTAGCAGAGTTTACCAAACCAACAAAGTTTATACAACCAACTTTAAATATTTCAATATGGGACGCTTTCAAAAAGCGGTATGGTTACAAGGATGTTATAAAAGGTTTTGGAAATGTTGGGAAGGTATTTGGAACAATTGATGGTATACGACATGCAACCACTTGGAATCAATGGGCAAATATTATTTTAAGCGGCGGAAAAACGATATCTAAGATTGGAAAAGATATTAAAAATTATACCAAAATAGGAAAAGCAATTGGAACTAAGAATGCTGTTGCATATTTTTTGAAAAAGCAGGTTGGCTTGAGAAATGTGGGACATGCATCTACAGCCAGTAATCCGTTTTCACGTTTTTACAATAACTTGCATAATACAACATCATCATTTACTCTCAAAGATGCTTTTGCACCTTTAACAGGGAAAAAGGGGGCAGGTACGACAGTAGCGGCATGGGCGGGTGTTGCTTTGACTGGCGTCAGTAATTTGTTTAGTAATTTTGATGAGCAAAAAAAATCAAATGGTAAGATGTCAAATGCCAGAGTCGCTGCAGAAACTATTTCGGAAACAGCAATTGATACGGTTGTGACATATGGTGGAGCAGCAGTTGTTGGAGCTGCAATCACAGCAGCAACAGGAGTTGTAGCTGCACCAGTTGTTGTAGCGGCGGCAACCGGGGTAGCGGTGGCAGGAATTAATGCCGGTGTAGAAGCTTTAACCGGTAAAAGTGCAACGGAATGGGTATCTGATGCTATATTGGATACCGGTATAAATGTTGGAAAAGCAATAGGCAAGGCTTCAAAAGCAACAGCAAATTGGTTTAAAAATTTATCGTTTGCGTAGGAGGATTATATCATGAAAGTTAAAGAGTTATTACCTATCGGATCAGTTGTTCTTCTTAAAGAGGGCGAGAAACGTTTAATGATTGATGGAATCATGCAGAGTGATGCCAGCGGAAAGGGTGAAAATTATGATTACCTTGGTATTCTTTATCCAGAAGGTCATATAGGAGATGAGTATCAGTATTTGTTTAACCATGAAGATATTGATCAGGTATTTTTCCGTGGATATGAAGATGAAGAAAGAGATGAGTTTTTAACTCGATTGTCAGCTTTTTTTGAAAAATAACATAAATGCGTTAAAAGGAGAGAGAAAGCAGAAAATGAAAAAGAGATTATTTGCATTGGCATTATCAGTATCAATGATAATGGCCCAGGTTACGCCAACATTTGCAGTCAATCTTAAAAGTACAGAAGCTTTGGATACGGAGATTGAAACTGTGGAGGCACAGACAGAAGAAACTGAAATTCAGACAGAAAGTCTGGAAGAGACAGTTGAAGTCGAAGACACTGTTACGGTAGAAGAAACGGAAAGTGAAACTGTTGAAGCAGAGGAAAATTCAGTAGATACATATGCGGCAGATGATTTAGTGGCTACGTTAGCCAATAATGAGGTATCCTCAGCAACATCAGTTAATGTTAATACAACGTATACAGATAATTTGGTGATTATTTGCATTGGCATTATCAGTATCAATGATAATGGCCCAGGTTACGCCAACATTTGCAGTCAATCTTAAAAGTACAGAAGCTTTGGATACGGAGATTGAAACTGTGGAGGCACAGACAGAAGAAACTGAAATTCAGACAGAAAGTCTGGAAGAGACAGTTGAAGTCGAAGACACTGTTACGGTAGAAGAAACGGAAAGTGAAACTGTTGAAGCAGAGGAAAATTCAGTAGATACATATGCGGCAGATGATTTAGTGGCTACGTTAGCCAATAATGAGGTATCCTCAGCAACATCAGTTAATGTTAATACAACGTATACAGATAATTTGGTGAATAGTGATGATGTTAACTGGTATCAATTTACAATATCCAGTGTTGGATATATTTCATTAGAATTTACGCATGAGTATATAGAATCAGGGAGTAGATATTGGAAAGCACATTTATATAACTCAGAGCAGAAAGAGTTAACATGGTATTCTTTTTATGGAAATCAGACGTCATATACACAGGGAAAAATAGGATTGCCATCAGGTACGTATTATATGAAGGTAGAGAGAGATAATACGTCAGATAAAGAGTATAATTTTAAAATTAATTATACAGCATCAGATGTATGGGAAACGGAGTTTAATGATGATATAGCAACAACTGATTCAATAAACGTGAATACAACATATTATGGTAGTCTGATGGATGGAGATGATGTGGATTGGTATCAGTTTAATGTTTCAAAAGCAGGCTATATCTCATTAAATTTTCAGCATGATTATATGGAATCCGACTGGGGATATTGGAGAGCACGTTTATATAATTATGAACAGAAAGAATTGACAAATTATCTGTTTAATGGAGATAAGACAAATTGTACACAGGGTGAAATAGGATTGCCAGCAGGTACATATTATATGAAGATTGAAAGAGATAATACGTCAGATATTACGTATAATTTCAAGATTAATTATACAGCATCGGATGTGTGGGAGACAGAATTTAATGATGATGCAGCAACGGCAGATCAGATAGCTGTGAATACAACGTATTATGGAAGTCTGATGGATAGAGATGATGTAGACTGGTATCAATTTAATGTTTCAAAAGCAGGCTATATTTCATTGAATTTTAAACATGATTATATGGAATCTGATTGGGGATATTGGAGAGCACGTTTATATAATCATGAACAGAAAGAATTGACAAATTATCTTTTCAATGGCGATAAGACGAATTGTACACAAGGGAAAATAGGAGTACCGGCGGGAACATATTATATGAAGATTGAAAGAGATAATACGTCAGATATTACGTATAATTTCAAGATTAATTATACAGCATCGGATGTGTGGGAGACAGAATTTAATGATGATGCAGCAACGGCAGATCAGATAGCTGTGAATACAACGTATTATGGAAGTCTGATGGATAGAGATGATGTAGACTGGTATCAATTTAATGTTTCAAAAGCAGGCTATATTTCATTGAATTTTAAACATGATTATATGGAATCTGATTGGGGATATTGGAGAGCACGTTTATATAATCATGAACAGAAAGAATTGACAAATTATCTTTTCAATGGCGATAAGACGAATTGTACACAAGGGAAAATAGGAGTACCGGCGGGAACATATTATATGAAGATTGAAAGGGATAATACGTCAGATAAAACATATAATTTTAAAATTAATTTTATGGCATCAAGTGTATGGGAAAAAGAATTTAACGATGATTATACGACCGCAGACAAGATAAGCTATGGAAAAACATATTATGGTAGTTTAATGGACGGTGATGATGTGGATTGGTATAAGTTTGATATATCTTCCGGTGGAAATAAAACATTCTATTTCAAACACGATGCGGTTACAGAGAATTCTAATTGGACATACTGGAGAGTACATTTATATAATGCTTCGATGTCAGAAGTATGGAATCATTCATCTTCTGGTTCTGAAACTTCATACAGTGAAAAAATTAAATTATCAGCTGGTACATATTACTTGAAGATAGAAGATTATGATTATTCAGACAAAACCTACAATTTCCAGATCAGTGGTGTTGTATCCAAACCTGGCAAGGCAACTTTGAAGAAGTCCACAAATGATTCCAATGGTAACATCAAAGTTAACTGGGAGAAAGTCAAAGATGCCAATGGTTATTATATTTATAAGAAAGATAAGGATAGCAATTATAAGAAAGTGGCAGATGTCGCTTCAGATAAAACCAGCTATATAGATAAATCTGGTTCAATCGGTTCTAAGTATACTTATACAGTACGTGCTTATAAGAAATCGGGAGATCAGTATATCTTGGGCGATTACGATAAGAATGGTGTAAATGGTCAGAAGATTCCAGCGAAAGTTATTTTAGCTACAATTAAGAATAACAGCAAAGGACAGGTTAATCTTACATGGGAAAAGGTAAGCGGAATTGATGGCTATCGTGTTTACAGAAAAGCATCTGGTGAAGGATGGAAAAAGCTTAAAGATGTGACAGCTACATCTATAACTGACACATCTGCTAAAATAGGGGTAACTTATTCGTATACAGTGAGAGCGTACAAGAAAATCAATGGTAACCTTGTTCAGGGAAGTTACGATAGTAAAGGTTTCAGTGGCAAGAGGGTGCCGCCAACAGTTCAACTCGTGTCAGCAAAATACCAGAAAGATAAAGGGGTTGTTGTTAACTGGAAGAAGACAGATGATTGCAGTGGTTATGTTATTTATCGTAAAGACACCAAGAGTGGGTGGACAAGACTGGCAAAAGTCAGTGGAAAGGATAATGTGAAGTATACTGATAAAGTGAGAAGTAATATAAATACTTATAAGTATACGGTTCGTGCTTATCAGACTGTAAATGCTAAGGAAATTCTTGGTGGATATGATAAATCAGGTGTATCAGTAACGAAATAAAGCATAAAAAAAATAATTGAAGGACAGGGAAAGGAACTATCGAGTAAAGTTGGTATAGCGGAATAAGAGATAGTTCCTTTCCCGATTTGTTTTGCAGGATAAAAGTAAAAATGAGGTAAACGGTGAAAACTGAGTACCTTTTTATCAGTTTCTATTTGTGCCATAATTAGATCAAACAAAGTTGAACTCGTCTAAAAAGTTGAGTGACTCAACTTTTTAGACTGACTATCATTTGTGGAGGTATTCACTATGGCAGAACAAACCAGTCTGGTTGCACAGCAGGTCCGCCTTATGCACTGGGCGGAACAGATTAGAGAATGTCAGAACCGTTCGGAAGGTATGGATGTATCGACCTGGTGTGAACAAAATAACATTACAAAAGCCAACTACTATTATCGACTGAAAAGGGTCCGGCAGATGTGCCTGGATCAGCTTCCTGAGGCAGAAAAGCCTGCTTTCGTTGAACTTCCGCGTCTAAAAGCGGAAAGAACAGCAACGGTTCCCGAAGTTCCAGTGATGTGTATCAAAAACGGACATGGACTTTCGGCAGATATATTTTCGTCAGTTTCTCCCCGGTTGCTCCGTTGTCTGGTAGAGGCATTTAGTCATGTTGAATGATGCCGCTGTTTCACAGTTCAAAAAAGTTTATCTGGCCCTCCGGATATACGTATACAGATCATTCCAGAGACAGGCAAGTAGATCAGTATTATGCTAATTTAAAGAGTCAACAATACATCATGAAATGTGGAGCACATTTTTCTTTTCCTGTTTTAATTCACAAATCTCTTGTTTTTCCATCCCCTTAATTTTATAATAAGTACATAGAACTTTTATACATCTTAATTTTTAAGGTTGAAGAGTATTTTCGGCAATTCTGATAATCAGATTCAATTTGCAGATTAATATTATATAGAAACAATCAATACATAGGGAGGCGAAGATGGGACAGTTACTAGATGAGGCAATTGTATTTGCGACCCATGCCCATGCCGGGCAGGTAAGGAAGATGGCGAATACTCCGTATATTCTGCATCCATTGGAAGTGGCATCGATTATTGCCACGATGACCGGAGATGAGAATACAATGGCAGCAGGTGTTCTTCATGATACCATTGAAGACTGTGATGTGGATCCGAAGGAAATCAAGCGTCGTTTTGGGGCGAGGGTATCAGCATTGGTTCAGAGTGAGACAGAGGACAAGTTGTCAGAGCGGCCGCCGGCAGACACATGGATGGAGCGTAAGGAAGATTCTCTTCTGATGCTCAGGAATACGAAGGATGAGCAGGTGAAGATTTTATGGCTGGCGGACAAACTTTCCAATATGCGTTCTTTTTACCGTGAATACTGCCAAAAAGGCAATGAAATTTTTCAGGCATTGAATCAGAAGGATCCTGCTATGCATGGATGGTATTACCGAACCATTGCCGGGTATCTGGAGAGCTTGAAAGATCAGTGTGCTTATCAGGAATATACTGAACTGGTTGAAAAGGTATTCGGGGATAATTCCAATTAAGATATCCAACTGAGATAAAGAAGGAAGATGCAATTCTTAAATTACTCTAAAAATGAGTGGATAATTCCAATTAAGATATCCAACTGAGATAAAGGGGAGCTATTAAAGGCGTTCAACTCAAATTACTTAAATCACTCAGATTAGTTAGATTATTTATGAGGAGAACTTTTCAGATTGTATTAATCATAGTGAGAAAGGGGTTACAAGACGATGGAAAATGTAACTTATAAAATGCAGGATAATACATTGGTGTTTGCTTTTAACGGAAAGATCAGTTCAGAAAATGCGGCAGCCGTAGAGGAAAAGGTCAATGAGATTATCAAGGCGCAGGCACATGAGAATGTGGTTGTGGATGCGGAGAATCTTGAATATATTTCAAGCGCGGGTCTTCGTGTTATCCTTCGTCTCAAGAAGGCAGAGCCTTCATTGAAGGTTATCAATGTATCGGCTGATGTCTATGAGATATTTGATATGACTGGTTTTACAGAAATCATTACCATCGAAAAGGCTTATCGAAAGCTTTCGGTGGAAGGATGTGAAGCCATTGGCAAAGGTGCCAATGGTACGGTTTATCGTCTGGATCCGGATACGATCATCAAGGTTTACCACAATGCAGATGCACTGGCAGATATTCATCGTGAACGTGAGCTGGCAAGAAGAGCCTTTGTCCTTGGCATTCCGACAGCTATTCCATATGATGTTGTCAAAGTCGGTGATACATATGGTTCTGTATTCGAATTGCTGAATGCCAAATCTTTTGCAAAGCTGATCAAAGCAGAAGCTGAGAACATAGATCAATACGTTAGTCTCTATGTAGATTTGCTGCATAAGATCCATAGCACAGAGGTTAAACCGGAAGATATGCCGGATATGAGAGAAGTTGTCATTGACTGGGTGAAATTCCTGAAGGATTATCTGCCTGAAGATAAATGGGCGAAACTGCTGGCTTTGGTGGAAGCAGTATCTGTACGCCATCAGATGCTCCATGGTGATTATCATATCAAGAATGTCATGATGCAGGATGGGGAAGTACTGCTGATCGATATGGATACATTGTGTCAGGGACACCCTGTTTTTGAATTAGCTTCCATGTACAATGCTTATGTGGGATTCTCTGAACTGGATCACAATGTATCTATGGATTTCCTGGGAATTCCGTATGATACATCTGTTGCCATCTGGAAGAAATCTCTGCCATTATATCTTGGTACGGATGATGCAGACAAAGTGGCAGAAGTTGAGCAGAAAGCCATGCTGATCGGTTATACCCGTCTGATGCGCCGCCGCATCAGACGAAATGGATTTGACAGCGAGGAAGGCAGACGGGAGATAGAAAACTACAAGAACCATATCATCGAACTGCTTGATAAAGTTGATACCCTTGAATTTTAGGATAGTAAGCGGAAAATCCCGGCAATATAATTGTCCATACGGTTTACATGCAAATCCGGCAGTGAATGACGACTGAAGGAGTATTCCTGTCATAGAAATAAGGAGAACACATTATGAATATCACAACAAAAAAAGAGAACACAACCCTTACCGTAGCCCTGGAAGGAAGACTGGACACAACCACAGCACCGGAACTGGAAAAGCTCTCCAGGCAGCAGATGCCAGCGTCACAGAACTTATCCTTGACTTTGCAGGACTTGCCTACGTATCATCCGCAGGCTTAAGAGTCCTCCTCACAACCCAGAAAAAAATGAACAAACAGGGTAAAATGATCATCAGAAACGTATGTGACGACATCAAAGAAATCTTCGAAATCACAGGCTTCCTCGACATCCTGACCATCGGATAAAAAAGGCAATTCCCGCCAAGCGACTGCGATGAGCATATCCGCGGGAGACAAAATTCAAAATACTTGGGTGGAAAGCCCCATCATAAAATTCCCGCCAAACGTTTTGCGATGAGCATGTTTGGCGGGAATTTTATGATGGGGCTTTCCTCAGTATAAAGAATTTTGTCGAAATTTTTAGGGAAAGTTATCGACGGTTTTCGACAGCTGTTTTTCTGTTTTTATGTTATATTGCTAATGCTTAGATATAAGCTGTAACATTTAGTAATGAATGGTAAATGAGGTGGAGAATATGAGAAAGGAAATCGTCGAATTTGAACAGCATTTTGAAGAACAGAGAATACGCAGTATGGCATGGTGGGACAATTCGGCCAAGTGCAGAGAAGAGAAGGCGGCTTCGAAGGAAGTGATGGATGATTATGAGCTTTTGAAGGGAAAGCTGACACCGGAAGCACGCATGCTGCTTGATCGGGTTGAGGAGGAGTGGTATCTGCTGAAGGAGGCAGAACTGCAGGCAACTTATATGCAGGGGATTTCAGACGGACTGGAGCTGGGAGCACAGAGACGACAGAAGCGCATTGGAATGACAGAGCATAAGTGCCGCCGTGTATCCTAGTACATCGCTATTCTGAAAATGATATATGAGCGCACAGTTATTTCGAAAAACGATATATGAGTACACAATTATTTCGAAAAACGATATACCGGGAAGCCCTGACAAAGAGGGGCGCTATTTCAATGGATTTAGACAATCAGCGCAATGAGAAGTTCAATATTGGACAAAGACATATGAGTTAATGCAAAAAATACTGTTAATATTCACGAAAAATGTCTAAATTGCAGGATTTTATTAATTAACTTGCAAAAAAATGTAAAAGTCTGTTGATTCCTTACCTTCCAGGAGTTATAATAAATACGCAATTTGTGTTATAAATTTAAGATATACATAGAGCGTGATATGCACTCGGTTATCAGGAAGGAATGTCAACTATTATGAGTAAGGCGTATGCATCAATGAGCAGAGAAGAACTGCTCTCTTTGAAGGACGAACTTGATAAGGAATTTCAGGGATATAAGGAGAAGGGACTGAAACTGGATATGTCCAGAGGTAAGCCATCTATTGCACAGCTGAATCTGTCCATGGGTATGATGGACGTTTTCCACAGTGAATCTGACCTGAAGTGTGAAGACGGCACAGACTGTCGTAATTACGGTGTACTGGACGGTATTCCAGAGGCCAAGAGATTATTGGCGTCTATTGCTGAGGTGAATCCGGACAATATTATGATTTTCGGCAACTCCAGTCTGAATGTGATGTACGATACTGTAGCCAGAGCTTATATGTTTGGCCTTCTGGGACATACACCTTGGTGTAAGCTTGACAAAGTCAAATTCCTCTGTCCTGCACCGGGATACGATCGCCATTTCAAGATTACAGAGACTTTCGGTTTTGAGATGATCACGATTCCGATGCATGAGGATGGTCCGGATATGGATATGGTTGAAGAATATGTCAACAACGATCCTGAGGTGAAGGGTATCTGGTGTGTACCGAAGTATTCCAATCCACAGGGCTATTCCTATTCTGATGAAGTTGTTAAGCGCTTTGCTGCATTGACACCTGCTGCAGAGGATTTCAGAATTTTCTGGGACAATGCCTACAGTGTGCATCATTTATATGAAGACAGACGTGATGAGATTCTTGAGATTCTCGAAGAATGTGCCAAAGCCGGCCATCCGGATATGGTCTTCAAGTTTACATCTACATCCAAGATCAGCTTCCCTGGTTCCGGTGTTGCAGCCATTGCCACATCTGATGCCAATATGGCAGATATCCGCAAGTACATGGTTGTCCAGACAATCGGCCATGACAAGCTGAATCAGCTGCGTCACGTCCGTTTCTTCAGAGACCGCTACGGCGTGGAGGCTCAGATGCGTCGCCATGCAGATATCCTGAGACCGAAGTTTGAGATGGTTGAACAGACACTGGAAGACGAGCTGGGCGGTCTTGAGATCGGTACATGGACCAAGCCTCTGGGTGGTTACTTTATTTCCTTTGATGCATTGGAAGGCTGTGCAAAGGCCATTGTTGCTAAGGCGAAGGAGGCTGGTGTTGTCATGACAGGTGCAGGTGCCACATTCCCATACGGCATTGACCCTAAAGACAGCAATATCCGTATTGCACCTTCTTATCCGACTGTTGAAGAGCTGGCTGTTGCAGCGAAGCTTTTTGCACTTTGTGTTAAGCTTGTCAGTGTTGAGAAGATTCTCGAAAGCAAATAGACGGAGTTTTGAAGGCTCATATGGAGGATAGATCCTGAAGACTCATATGGAAGATAGATGGACGAAAGCGATAGAATAAAGAGAGATTATAGCTTATAGAAGAACTGGAACTCCAATTAGGAATAAGCCGTTTACTGTCAATGATGATATTTCTGCTGTAGAATACTGCAGAGCAGAGTATGTGATCACTGGGGCAGCAGGCGGCTTATTTTGTTGCGAAAAACATTTGATTCTGCTATAATAACTCTACTATACGTGTATGAAATGAGTGACAATCAATGGTACAGAACCTGAAACCTGTTGTTGAACTGAATAGTGAGGATTGGACAGAACTTTTGAAGAAGTATAAGCTTCAGAATGTGATGACGTCCATTCATGTGCAGATGCTGTGGTACAGAATGCAGAGAGCATTGGAGCCGGAGATATGGTATGAGGTGCATGCGGATGAAGTTCTGGCGGCGGCGACTCTTGGTGGCGGCGTAGATAGGCTTTTGGAGGAATGGTCTGACAAAGGACAGATCCTTGACAGTTATGCAGCAGATTGTCTGGCAATGGAAGCACTTCAATGCCTGTATGGGCTTTTGGAAGATGAGCTAGTGAAAACGAATGCATATATAGAAAGGTATCAGTTTCCTGACCCGGAAGAAGAGGAAGAGGAAAATATGGCGTATATTTTGAAGCAGCTTCAATGCAGTGAGACAATTGGATTGACAGATGACGGCACGTTGAGACCGATGAAATCGGTTGTTTTTATCGGCATTTTGACTGCAGACCAGAAGAAGCGATGCAGTACGATCTGCAGGGATTGCGGGCGTGTGGATTGTCCGAACCGTTATTCATTACATATGGGAAATTACAGAGAACCGGGGGCATTGAGATACAGTTATGGATATCAGAGAATATTTGGCAAATAATAGATTGATCACAGACGGCGCCATGGGAACCTGGTATGACCGTCTGACAGGCTACAAAGGAAATTTGGCGGAGCGCGCCAATCTGGAGAATCCGCAGCAGATCAGGGATATTCACCGCGCATATATAGAAGCCGGGGCACAGTTGATCCGGACCAATACATTTGCAGTTAACAGCATGTTTTTTTCAGCAGATGAAATCGAAGAGGTGCTGAAAGCTGCCTGGGAGAATGCCTCTCAGGCTGTCTCAGACAGCGGCAAAGATGTGTGGATTGCGGCAGATATGGGACCGATTGATGCGGATGAGACAAAATCTGACGGAGATGTTGAACAGGAATATATCCAGTTATCGGACTATTTTTTGAGATTAGGAGCAAAAGTTTTTGTATTTGAGACATTGTCGGATTTTCGCTATGTAAAGAGAGCGGGTTCTTATATTAAGGCAAAGTGTCCGGATGCCTTTGTTGTGATGCAGTTCAGTTTTAATAGGAATGGCTATACCCGGTCAGGTATGAGTGTCCGTGCAATTTTGTCAGAAGCGGCATCGATGGCGGATATGGATGCGGTTGGTTTTAACTGCGGTGTGGGACCACTGCATTTATATGAACTTCTGAAAAATCAGAGCTTCCCTGAAGGCAAGTACATGACTGTGCTGCCGAATGCAGGGTATCCGACGGAACTCAGAGGAAGGACACTTTATTCTGAAAATGTTCCTTACTATGTAGAAATGATGGGCAGGATTGCGAATCTTGGATTTGATATTATCGGCGGCTGCTGCGGTACAACGCCGGAGCATATCAGAGGGCTGCATCATCTGTTGGTGAATAATGTGAAACCTCCGAAGAAGCTGATGCCTGCTGTATATAGCCCTGACAGACAGAGCGGTTGTGGACAAGAAGCTGCCGAGGAGAAAACAGAGCTCATACAAAAACTTGAGCGGGGAGAGAAGATTTTTGTGGTGGAGCTGGATCCGCCTTTTGATGCCAATGATACAAAGCTCATGGATGGTGCATCGCTGCTTCGGGATATTGGTGTGGATATGATCACCCTGGCAGATTCTCCGCTGGCGAGACCAAGGGCAGACTCTATTGCTTCCGCCATCAAGATGCGCTATACAAGGCAGATGGAGGCGATGCCGCATATCAGCTGCCGTGACAAGAATGTGATCGCGCATCGTGCACAGCTCCTTGGCATGCATATGAACGGACTTAGGCATGCATTGATTGTAACCGGAGATCCGATTGCCCGTGGTGACAGGGAGAGTATTAAGAGCGTTTTTAATTTTAATTCTATTAAATTGATGAAGTATGTCCAGACTATGAACCAGGAAGTGTTTGGAAATCGTCCGATTTATTATGGCGGTGCATTAAATCACAACAACGGTTCTGCGGACAATATTGCAGCCAGAATGCGTTTGAAGATGGAGGCTGGGGCTCAGTGGTTTTTGACACAGCCGATTTATGGACAGGACGATATCGACAGGTTGAGAGAACTGAAAGAAAAGTCAGGCGGCAGGATTATAGCAGGTATTATGCCTCTGGTGAGTCGGAAGAATGCACTTTTTATTAAGAATGAGATGCCGGGGATTCATGTGCCGGAGCATGTACTGGAACAGTATGAGGAAGGTATGAGCAGGGAAGCTTATGAGGATGTGGCCGCAGCTATCAGTGTGGATTTGATGAAACGTCTGGAAGATGTATGTGATGGCTATTATATGATGACACCTTTTAATCGTGCATCGTTAATCAAGCGGATTATTTTACAGGCGAAGAAGGAGTTAAGATAGATGACAAGAGAAGAATTTCAGCAATTATGCAGAACGAAGATTGTTTTTCTGGATGGTGCCACGGGAACCAATCTGCAGAAGGCGGGCATGCCCACCGGTGTGTGTCCGGAAGCATGGATTCTGGAACACCCGGATACAATGATGCAGCTGCAGCGTGCTTACTTTGAAGCAGGCAGTGATATTGTGCTGGCTCCTACTTTTACGGCGAACAGGATCAAACTGGATGAATACGGACTGGTAGATAAGATAGAAGAGATGAATCATCAGCTGGTAGCTATTTCAAAAGAGGCAGCTGGCGATAAAGGCTTGGTGGCCGGCGATATGACCATGACAGGCCGTCAGCTTGCACCTATGGGAGACATGGGATTTGAAGAGCTGGTTGATATTTACAAAGAGCAGGCGGGCTATCTGGTGGATGCCGGTGTGGACCTTTTCATTGTTGAGACGATGATGAGTCTGAATGAGTGCCGTGCGGCATTAATCGCCATTCGTGAAGTGACGGATCTGCCGGTATGCGTGACATTGTCTTTTAATGAAGATGGAAGAACGCTTTTTGGTACAGATGCCAGCACAGCTATGGTTGTTCTGCAGTCTCTTGGAGCTGATGCGGTGGGTGTCAATTGTTCAACCGGTCCGGAACAGATGGCGGAACTTGTCCGTGAGATGAAGGAATATGCCAATATACCAATCATTGCAAAGCCGAATGACGGTATGCCGGAGGTCGTTGACGGGGAGACTGTTTACCGCATGACACCGGAAGAATTTGCCGAAGAAGCAAAGCTGCTTTTGGAAGCGGGAGCCGGTATTGTGGGCGGCTGCTGTGGTACGACGCCGCAGCACATCCGTGCATTTAAGGAAGCATCCAGGGCTTATACTGTACCGAAAGTCAGCAAAACTTACAAACGTGTGCTGGCTTCTGAACGTCAGACTTTGGAAATCGCGCTGGATGCCGGATTTAAGGTTGTTGGTGAGAGAATCAATCCGACAGGCAAGAAGAAACTGCAGGCAGCACTTCGTGAAGGTCAGATGGATATGGTCATGGACATGGCTCTGGCTCAGGAAGAGAAGGGGGCATCTATCCTTGATGTCAATATGGGCATGAACGGCATTGACGAGAAAGAGATGATGCTGAAGTCCATTGAGATCGTGACACAGGCGGTGAACCTGCCGCTGTGTATTGATTCCAGCCATGTGGATATTATTGAGGCAGCACTGCGTGTTTATCCGGGACGTGCCTTGATTAACTCGATTTCTCTTGAGAAGGAGAAGTTTGAGCATCTGCTCCCGATTGCACGCAAATACGGTGCGATGTTTATTTTGCTGCCTTTATCGGATGAAGGTCTGCCGAAGAATATTGATGAAAAGATCCGGATTATTCATACAATTATGGATCGTGCATTAGAACTTGGTTTTCATAAGGAAGATATTGTGGTGGATGGTCTGGTGGCAACCATTGGTGCCAACAAGAATGCGGCTATCGAGACATTGGATACGATTTCCTATTGTCATGATCAGCTTGAACTGGCAACTATCTGTGGCCTTTCCAATATTTCCTTTGGATTGCCGGAGCGTTCTTATGTCAATACTGCTTTTCTGACTATGGCCATTAGCCGTGGTCTGACTATGGCTATCGCTAATCCGTCACAGGATCTTCTCATGCATGCAGCTTTTGCTTCTGATCTTTTGATGAACCGTCCGGGATCGGATATCCGTTACATTGATCGCATGAATGCGTTTAAGGAAGCACAAACTGGAGAAAATGCAGCAGCGGCAGCGGTTGTCATGACACCAGGAGAGAAGATATTTGATGCCGTGATGAAGGGCAGTCAGGGAAGTATTATTAACCTTGTGAAGGAAGGTCTGGATGCAGGAATTGTGCCGGACGATATCATTCAGAAGCATCTGATCACCGCTATCCAGAAGGTGGGTGTCCTTTTTGAGGAAAAGAAATATTACCTGCCTCAGCTGATTGCCAGTGCGGAGACAATGGAGAAGGCCATTACGTATCTGGAGCCAATGCTGATCAAAGATGATGCGGAAGAAAAGGCAACAATCATCATGGCAACGGTGGAGGGTGATATTCATGACATCGGCAAGAACCTGGTGGTGCTGATGCTGAAGAATTATGGCTACAGAGTCATTGATCTTGGCAAAGATGTATCAGCAGAATGTATTGTTGAGACTGCAATTAAAGAACATGCGGCTATCATAGGTCTTTCAGCACTGATGACCACGACTATGATGAGAATGAGGGATGTGGTGGAGCTTGTTCAGGAAAAGCACTGCGGTAGTAAAGTTATTATTGGTGGTGCTGTTACGACACAAAGTTTTGCTGATGAGATTGGTGCAGATGGATATTCGCGGGATGCTGCGGAAGCCGTCCATCTGGTAGAACGTTTATTAGGAAAATAATGTTTCAGCATTTTCGGATGCTTTATGATTGAATAATGTCTGAAGGCAGAGAACTGAAAAGCTATCATTGCTATGAAACAAAACTTTAGGAAGGATAAGAGAAAATGGCCAATATTATGGAGATTCATGATTTTTCAGCACCGGAGCTGGATATATATGCCCGTTGGACGGAGAACCAGTTGCTGAACCGCAAAGATCCGGAGAATGCCATGTTTATCGCTGAGAGTCCGAAGGTCATTCAGACGGCATTGGATGCAGGATATGAGCCTTTATCCTGCCTTGTTGAGAAAAAACATGTGGAGGGGCAGGCTGCTCACATACTGGCTCAGTGCGGGGATATTACGGTGTATACAGCTGAATTTGATGTGCTGACCCAGCTGACAGGTTTCGGACTGACCAGAGGTATGCTCTGTGTCATGCGAAGAAAGAATCTGCCGTCAGTGGAAGAAGTCTGCAGGAATGCCAGAAGAATTGCAATCCTGGAGGATGTGATGAATCCGACAAATGTGGGGGCGATTTTCCGCTCAGCGGCAGCTCTTGGCATGGATGGCATTCTTCTGACATCAGCTTCCAGCAATCCATTGTATCGTCGGGCTATCAGGGTGAGCATGGGAACCGTTTTTCAGATCCCGTGGACGTTTATGGACAGTCAGATGTCCTGGCCGGAGTCGGCTGTGGGAAGACTGCATGATATGGGCTTCAAAATAGCTGCCATGGCACTGGATGACAATTCTGTCAGCATTGATGATCCGCAGCTGGTCAGAGAAGAAAAGCTGGCTATTGTACTTGGGACGGAGGGAGACGGACTAACAGCAGCTACCATTGCAGACTGCGATTACACTGTCAAAATTCCGATGTATCATGGCGTAGACTCTTTGAACGTGGCAGCTGCCAGCGCCGTGGCCTTTTGGGAAATGCGGAGAAGATAAAAGCGTAAATGTACAGGATTATATAAAAGAGTAAAATAATAGAAATTCTTGAATATATAGACATGTAGTGATATAATTTTCATATAATTATGCTTGAGAGGTGATATATATGATAACATTACAAGAAACAATCCGTCCATCTGCTGATTTAAGGAATCATTATAATGAAATATCTCGGCAATGCAGAGAAGAAAAAGAAGTTGTTATTATAACTGTTAATGGACGGGGAGATACGGTATCTCTTTCTTATGAAGCATATAAGAATATGAAAGCTCGTCTGGAGTTATTGGAAATCCTGGCTGAAGCTGAAGAGGATGTAAAAAATAATCGAGTGGCACCGATGAGTGATACATTTGATGATTTGCGTACAATGCTGCAGGAGGGATAAATGGGAAGATATCGTATTATTCGGACTGACACTGCAGATGCAGGATTACGAAAGATAATTCTATATGTAGCGGTTAATTTTGGTAATGCAGTTGCATTAGAAAAGCTAGATAATATTGAGTCAGGAATTAATATCCTATCAGATAACCCACATGCGGGAATTGAACCCAGATATCCTGTATTAAAAAGACAGGGATATAAGGTGTTGGTGCTTGAAAAAGATTTAGTATTTTATAAAATCAATGAATCTCGAAAAGAAATAGTGATATATGCAATTGTGGACCAAAGGCAAGATTACCTGAACATTATCCGAGGGTTATAAATTATAGACGAATAATATAAATAAAAATACGCATACTGATACAGATTATTTATAGACAGCGGCGTCTTTAGAAAATATATGAAAAAGTTGTAAAATTTATTGATTCATAAGCAGGTGCTTTCAACGCGGCCGGTCCTTAAACGGTGTTTTGTACCGTTTTAGTACCGCTGTCAGCGTTGTGCAGCGAGAGTGTGACTGCTTAGAATCAATAAATTTTACAACTTGCATAAGACTTAGAAGACGCCGCGGCTAAAAGGAGGCTGTATCAGTATGCGTAATTTTTGTCCGATTTTAGATGTAAAGGCAAGAGAAATTCTGGATTCCAGAGGAAATCCTACGGTGGAGGCGGAGGTGATCTGTGAAGCAGGCATTGCGGGACGTGCTTCGGTACCTTCCGGTGCTTCTACAGGAAAGTTTGAAGCCCTGGAGCTGCGGGACCGGGATGAAAAGGATCGCTATGATGGAAAAGGTGTGAATAAAGCTGTGGCCAATGTCAATGTGGATATCAAAGATATTGTCGCAGGCCATTCTGTCACGGAGCAGATGCATCTGGATCGTATGATGATTGCCTATGACGGCACAGAGAATAAATCGAGACTGGGAGCCAACGCGATGCTTAGTGTCTCCATGGCATCAGCAAGAGCCGGAGCTGAGGCTTCCGGTCTTCCATTATTTCAGTATTTGGGCGGAATATATGCCCACATATTGCCAGTGCCGATGATGAATATCATCAATGGCGGTGCACATACAACTTCAGCACTGGATTTTCAGGAATTTATGATCATGCCGGTTGGGGCATGCTGCTTCAGGGAAGCTTTAAGGATGGGAACAGAGGTATATCATGTTTTGCGGAAGCTGCTGTTGGAGGATGGACATGTGACTGCTGTCGGTGATGAGGGCGGATTTGCACCGAATTTGAAAAATGCAGAGGAAGCCTTGGATTATCTGGTAAGAGCGGTCGAAAAAGCCGGTTATAAACCGGGAGAAGATGTGACATTTGCCATGGATGCGGCAGCCAGTGAGCTTTATAATGATGAGACAGGCAAGTATATTTTTGAAGGCGAAGGTCGGCTGAAGGGCAGTCCTGTTGTGCGTTCAGCAGATGAAATGATTGCGTATTATAAAAAACTGACGGAGAAGTACCCGCTGCGCTCTATTGAGGATGGACTGGATGAGGAAGACTGGGAAGGATGGGTGCATATGACCAGGGAACTGGGGGATCGAGTTCAGTTAGTGGGTGATGACCTGTTTGTTACGAATAGCGCAAGATTGCAGCGGGGAATACGGATGGGGGCTGCGAATGCCATTCTTATTAAGCTCAATCAGATTGGCTCTGTATCAGAAGCGATGGAAGCGATTGAGACAGCGAAAAGAGCCGGTTACAAAGTGATTGTGTCTCATCGTTCCGGCGAAACCGAGGATAGTTTCATTGCAGATCTGGCAGTGGGGGTTAATGCCGGCCAGATTAAAACCGGTGCACCATGCCGAAGCGACAGAGTGGCAAAATACAACCAGTTGCTGCGAATAGAAGATATGCTTGGAGCCGGTGCGGAATACGGTGTGTAAATCAGTAAAAAATCAAGCTAACCGACATTCATGGGGTGTCGGTTAGCTTTTTCTTTTGAAGAAATAAAAGATGATTTCATGGATTTTTCGGCTTGCTGCAATTATAATGCATAATTATGCAGAAACAATTGAAGTCATGGCTGATCATATGGTACAATGAATTTATATGTTTTGGCGATAAATGTGTTTTAGAGCATACAAAGAAGAGGAGCGATTATAATGCCAGTTTTTGATTTTAATGCAGCACCGGAGGATAGCAAGCAGCCGGAGTGTACATATACAACATTTCAATCGAATGAGGAGACAGCCACGCCGGAGAAGCCAATTCTGATCCTGGACAATGCGAAGCGTCAGTGGCAGCACCACTCATGTGGTATGTTTACGAATCCTGTGAAGCGGACTTCCTTTGAATTTCAGGAGGAAGACGGCACATTTTCAGCAGATATTCTGAAGATTGATTCAAGATTCGTCAGTCTGCTGAAGTGGCTCGGAGAGAATCATATCAATGTCAGACTTTCGGGACAGAACAGAGCGGAGGGGTATGCTGTTTATAAGATCCGTGAGATCGGTTTCGGCGGCGGTACAAAGCTTTCTGCGGAAGACGGCTTTTTGCAGTTTATGATTGAACGTCTGCTAGCCAGCAATGCACCGGCAGAGGAGCAGGTGGATGAAGAATTGCAGGAAATGGGCGATGATATGAAGCTCACCAGCCTGCAGAGCATTACAGACTTTATGAATTGTGCGGGAAGGACACTTCCGGACAATATCAGACTTTGGGCCAGAAGAAATCTGGCGGTTGCCAGATCTCATGAGGTGTCATCGGAAGAGCGAAGACATGCCCAGCGTGCCCTGTCCATTATGATGAACATTCAGTGGAAGAATAACTATTTCGAGGCCATTGATCCAAAGGAGGCCCGCAGGATCCTTGATGAGGAACTTTATGGCATGGAGCGGGTGAAACAGCGTATTATCGAGACCATTATTCAGATCAACAGAACCCATACATTGCCGGCCTACGGCCTTTTGCTTGTGGGACCTGCAGGTACCGGTAAGTCTCAGATCGCCTATGCGGTGGCAAGAATCCTGAAACTGCCTTGGACAACTCTGGACATGAGTTCCATCAATGACCCTGAGCAGCTGACCGGAAGCTCCCGTATTTATGCCAATGCCAAACCGGGCATCATTCTGGAAGCTTTTTCTATGGCGGGGGCATCCAATCTTGTCTTTATCATCAATGAGTTGGACAAAGCTGCTTCCGGCAAGGGCAACGGCAATCCATCTGATGTATTGCTGACCCTTTTGGATAATCTTGGATTTACAGATAATTACATAGAATGTATGGTGCCGACGGTGGGGGTTTATCCGATTGCCACAGCCAATGACAAGAGCCAGATCAGTGCACCGCTGATGTCACGTTTTGCAGTGATTGACATTCCTGATTATACGCCGGAAGAGAAAAAGATTATTTTCTCCAAATTTGCATTGCCGAAGGTACTTGGCAGGATGCAGCTGAAACCGGAGGAATGTATTGTGGCAGATGAGGCATTGGATGCTATTGTGGAACGCTATGCAGACACAACTGGTATTCGTGATCTGGAGCAGGCGGCAGAACATATTGCGGCCAACGCCCTGTATCAGATTGAAGTGGATCATAAGCAGAGTGTAACTTTTGATGGGCCAATGGTCAGAAAGTTACTGGATTAAGAATAGACTGAGGAGATAAGGGATAATGGAAGAGAATAATAAGAAAAGACAGCTTCAGAGAGCCGTTGTTGTTTTTACGCTGGTTGTATGTTTGTCGGCTATTGCCGGAGGCCTTGGCTCGGCGACATTTTCCAATTATTTTAAAGAGGTCTATCATGTGGACAGTGCCCAGAGAGGGTTCCTTGAAATACCGAGAGAATCGCCGGGAGTTTTGTGTGCATTGATTATTTCAGCACTGGCAGGATTCAGCGATATCGGCATTGCGGCTGTTTCCCAGGTGTTGGTGATGGTTGGTCTGATGGTGATGGGGGCGTTTAGTCCGTCCTATGGCATGATGATGATTTTTCTGTTTATCCAGTCTTTGGGTATGCACCTGTTTATGCCTCTCAACGATGCCATCAGTATGGATCTGGCCAGAGAAGGTGAAGTCGGCAAGACGCTGGGTAATTTCAAAAGCAAAGCAAATATGTGTACGATGGTGACGGCTTTTGTTATTTTTGCAGGCTATCGTTGGGGATTCTTCAGTTTTGAGGATAAGATTTTGAAACCTTTTGTCATTGCAGCAATTTTGTCGCTGATTGCAGCCGGACTGTTGGTTTACATGAAGAAAATTATGCCAAGGACGCAGATTCAGGCAAAGACAAAGAGCAAGTTCGTCATGAGAAAGAAGTACATGCCGTATTATCTGACGCTGGTTGCCTATGGCTGTCAGAAGCGAATCAAGCTTGTGTTCGGACCATGGATTATCATCGAATTGATGGGGAAAGGTGCAGATACTGTGGCGCTGCTTGGAATTGTGACCTCTTTTATCGGTGCATTTTTCAGCAAATATCTCGGAAAAATGCTGGATGAAAAAGGTTTGAAGTATACGATGCTCTTCGAGGGAGGATATCTGCTTGTTGTGATTGCAGCCCTTGGCGCAGCGGCGGGTGCTCTTGAAAGAGGCGGTCTCGGCAGTCACGGTATCTGGGTTTTCCTTGTTTATTGCCTGTACATACTGGCATTTCTGCTGGAGCAGTTTAATATGGTACATGCCTTCATGATGAGAAAATTGGCTATTGATCCGTCGGAAGTCACAGCCAGTCTGTCGGTGGGGCTGAGTCTTGACCACATTCTGGCCATCACTGTTTCAGCTGTACTGGGGGTCATTTGGGAGAAGTTCGGTGCAGAATATGTTTTCTTCCTGACTGCTGCAACGTCGTTGATGCAGATTGGTGTGGGCCTCTATATGGGAAGACAGCTGGCAAAGCAGGAAATGCAGCGTTAAAATGAATAAAGATTGAGATATAAAGAGTTCCGGTTTTTATGGTACTTGCATGAACAAAAAATCTCTGCAAACCTTTGGCGATAAGCTTGTTTGCAGAGATTTTTTTGCGTAAATCCACAAAAGCCGGTATTTCATTTTTTATTTGAGATAGTCAGATACTGTTATGGATAAATCCGGGAAAATACCGCATTGCACAGGCTGGTCAAATGGGATAATTGTCGGGGCGGCATCTTTGTCATAGTCATAGACGGTTGTGCATGCTTTGGCCGGATCTACGATCCAATATTCACGGACTCCGGCGCGGGAGTAGGCGGTGTTCTTAATGATGTAATCTGTTTTACGGCTGGAAGGTGAAACGATTTCAATGATCCAATCAGGAGCACCCTCACATCCTCTGTCACTGAGTTTATCCTTGTCACAGATGACACAGATATCCGGTTCTACATAATTTTTGATATCGTTTTGTATAATGACGGCAAATGGAGCCATATACACTTCACATCCGCCGTTTTTGGCATCAATATGATCGGCAATAGTTCTGGCGATGGAAAAGCTGATTGTCTGATGAATACGGTTAGGCGTGGCCATATCATAAATCTGTCCATCGATGAGTTCTGCACGTTGTCCCTCCGGAAGTGCGAAAATATCATCAATAGTGAAAGGGCCGTCATCAATAAAGTCATTTTCTGTAAGCAGCTGCATAGCAGCACCTCCCTGAAAGAATGTAGTCATTGTGTATCCTCCTTTTATTATAATCTATTTTTTGCGAGTGTTCAACTATTATAAATCGGCATGGAAGCAGATTCTGTAAAAAGTCGTTGTCGATTAAATGAAAAGTTTATAAAATCCAGGAGAATTATAAATTAAAAATAAAATAAGAGAGTCGTGAGATGTGTCTTGACAAAACTGGATTTACTGTATATACTGTATATATACAGTAAGCAAGGAGGCAAGGGCGTGAATATTTTTATAGATAATAAAAGCGGTGCCCCGATTTATGATCAGATTTATTCACAGATCAAGGCGCAGATTATCGGCGGTGACTTGCAGGAAGATGAGTCTCTTCCTTCTATCAGGAGTCTGGCGAAGGATCTGAGGATCAGTGTGATCACAACAAAGCGCGCTTATGAGGAACTGGAGAAGGAAGGATTTATCTATACAGTTGCAGGCAAAGGCAGTTTTGTGGCACCGAAGAATGTGGAATTACTGCGTGAGGAGAACTTGAAGAAGATTGAAGGCTATATACAGGAGATACGAAAGCTGGCGATGCCATGTGGATTGAGTCTGGAGGATATCATTGAGATGTTTCGTATTCTGGAGGAGGATGAGTAAATGAATGCAATAGAGATCAGGGATTTAAGTAAAAGCTATAAGGATTTCAATCTGGAGCATCTGAATCTGACATTGCCCGGCGGCTGCATTATGGGCTTAGTTGGTGAGAATGGCGCAGGAAAGAGTACGACTATTAAGCTGATTCTGAATATGATCCACCGGGATTGCGGAAGTATTTCTATATTAGGAAGAGACAATGTGACAGAGATGCAGTCATTGAAGGAAGATATCGGCGTTGTGTTGGATGAAGTCGGCTTGCCGGAGTGTCTGAACAGACGGCAGGTTGGCAATATTATGGCCCTTACATTTAAAAACTGGGATTCAGACTATTTTGAAGCACTTTGTGTGAAACTGGGAGTTGCGGATCAGAAGAAATTTGGTGAGTATTCCAAGGGTATGAAGATGAAGATCGGCATTGCAGTTGCTATGTCTCATCATCCGAAACTGCTTATTCTGGATGAAGCCACAAGTGGGTTGGATCCGGTTGTGAGAGACGATGTACTTGATCTTCTGAATGATTTTACAAGAGATGAAGATCATGCAGTGCTTGTTTCGTCTCATATTGTCAGTGATCTTGAGAAAATCTGTGACTATATTGCATTTATGCATCAGGGATGTCTTGTACTTTGCGAGGAAAAGGATCGTCTATCCGAGTTATACGGTTTGATTCGATGTACGAAGGCACAGTTGGACGAAATAGACGCATGTGCGGTGATCGGCAAACGTCAATCACCTTACGGCGTGGAAGCTGTTGTCAGACGAGATGCGCTGCCGACAGGCATGGAGGCTGGACCGGTTGATCTTGAAGCGTTATTTGTGATGATGGTAAGGGGGAGTGTGTAATGAAAGGACTTTTGCTGAAGGATTATTATATGATATTAAGGTATTGCCGGATTTATGGCTTGATCGCACTTGTGTTTGGCACATGTTCACTGGTTGATCAGAGCAATCTTTTTATGCTGGCCTATCCGGCTGTACTGTGCGGTATTAATTGTGTTACGTTGTTGTCCTATGATGAGCGGAGTAAATGGCAGCAGTATTGTGAAACTCTTCCATATACAAGAAAACAGATTGTAGATTCACAATATGTCATATCGTGCATACTGGTCAGCGGATTGTCAGTTCTTCTTGCAGCAGCCCATAGTCTGGCCGGTGCAGTCAGAGGCAATTTTGATCCGATATGGGTATTTGGAGTGTTTTGCCTGATATGGGCGGTGGGATATCTGTTTTCAGCAATTTGTCTGCCGATGATTTATAAATTTGGCTCTGAAAAGGGCAGGATTATGTATATTGCGGTTGTTGTTATTTTCTGCGTAGGTTTTGTGACCTTTGGCGTAAATGTTTCAGATACGATACAGAACAAAGAGACCCTTGGATTTTTTATGGCAAATCCGACTTACATGGGAGCAGCGGCGGTCATTGCATCCGTATTATTTGTGATTTCGATGAAATTATCAGAAAGATTTTATATGAATAGAGAACTGTAGGAAGGTGATTTCCGAACAGGCTAAAAGCACGTATGATTCCAGATGATTTCTTAATAAGAGATAAGAGAAATCCGGAGCATACGTGCTTTTTGTGTCAAACAGACCGCCGGTTGACCGACTGAATGTAAGTACAAATAACAATATGAATGCTATATGTGAATGTTATACATCCAGATAATGTTTCAGCAACGCCTGTGTGCCCAGATCGCCGAGGCCTTTGGCTTCAAGATCTTTGTAAATAGCCAGAACTGCTTCTGAGATGGAAAGGTCTGCACCAGCTTCACGGCCTTCTTCTGTGGCAATATTCATATCTTTGATATAATGTTTGATGAAAAATCCGGGGTCAAAGTCACCTTTGAGCATACGCGGTGCCATATTGCTCATCTGCCAGCTTCCTGCTGCGCCGGCACTGATACTGTCAAGCATTGTCTGAATATCAAGACCTGTTTTTCTGGCATAGGTGATGGCTTCGCAGACACCGGCAATACAGCCTGTCAGGGCAATCTGGTTGGCCATTTTGGTATGCTGCCCGCATCCGGCAGCACCTTCATAAATAATATTGGTGCCCATAGCTTCAAAAACAGGCATGGCCTGCTCAAAGATATCTTTGTCGCCGCCCACCATGATGCTTAATGTGCCGGCTTTGGCACCGGAGTCACCGCCGGAAACAGGTGCATCTAAGGCGTGCTTGCCGGCTGCTTTGGCTTCATCATAAATCTTAGCAGCCAGTTTTGGGCTGGAAGTGGTCATGTCAATGAGAATGGCATTGTCTTCGGAATTGGCAATGATACCCTTTTCGCCAAAATAAGTTTCTTCCACATCCTTTGGAAAACCGACAATGGTGATGATGACGTCCTGACCTTTAGCACATTCAGCGGCAGAATCACGCCAGATGGCACCTTCTGCGATAATGTCTTCAGCTTTTGACTTTGTTCTTGAATAAACTGTTACCTGAAACCCTTTTTTCATCAGATTGCGGATCATGGACTTGCCCATGACACCGGCACCGATAAAACCAACATTTTTAATCATGATACACGCCTCCTAAAAAGTTTTTGGTATCTGCCAAATCAAATTGTTTTGATTTACTTTATTATAGAAGTGTATCATATCATAAAGTTTACGACAATGGCTGAAGAGAATATACGGAATGTATACATGATATTGGTATTGAGAAAAAGCCTTTTGCAGCAAAACAAAATTTTCTAACTTTAAACAGATAAAATATTACTGCAATTCAGTGAAATCTATTGACAAACAGAGGACATATTGCTAAAATAAGCGTTGACAGTCATGCCGAAAGAAGGCAGGCTTGCCGGGAATGCATGCAGGTCGCTTCGGGGAAAGGATGTAATTGAACATGAAAGAACGCAAGAAGATATTAACGATGCTGGTGGAGAATAACTATGGTGTTACCAGTCGTGTTTCCGGTATGTTCAGCAGACGAGGCTTCAACCTGGACAGTTTTACAGGATGTGATACACTGGATCCAAGATTTTCCAGAATTACAGTAGTTGTTCATGGTGATGAGCAGGTACTGGAACAGATTGAGAAACAGGTCAGAAAGCTGGAAGATGTGATCTATGTGACAGATTTGACAGCAGTAGATTCGGTCTGTCGTGAACTGATGCTTGTGAAGATCCGGGTACTTCCGGAAAACCGTCAGTCTATTATGGCAGTCAGCAGCATTTTCCACGGCAAAGTGGTGGATGTGACAAGGGATTCTATGATCATCGAGCTGACAGGCAAACAGGAGAAACTGGATGCATTTATTAATCTGCTGGATGGCTATGAGATACTTGAAGTTGCCAGTACAGGCCTGACAGGTCTGGAACGCGGTTCAGAGTGTGTTGTGCCTTTGAAGGCGAAGAGCTTTTAACAGGCAGGAGTGATAACAGAATAATAGGTATTTATTATCCATTATTAATACATTTATTTTTATACTATCAGGAGGTTTCATAACAATGGCTAAGATTTTTTATGAACAGGACTGTAATCTCTCATTATTAGAGGGCAAGACAATCGCCATTATCGGTTACGGCAGCCAGGGACATGCTCATGCAAAGAATTTAAAGGATTCAGGATGCCATGTCATCATTGGTCTTTACAAAGGCAGCAAGTCCTGGGCTAAAGCTGAATCAGAAGGTTTTGAAGTTTATACATCTGCAGAAGCAGCTAAGAAGGCTGATATCATCATGATTCTGATCAATGATGAGAAACAGGCTGCACTTTACAAAGACGAGATCGAACCAAACCTGGAAGCAGGCAACATGCTGATGTTTGCTCATGGTTTCAATATCCATTTCGGAACAATCGTGCCTCCTAAGGATGTTGATGTTACAATGATCGCACCTAAGGCACCTGGTCATACAGTAAGAAGTGAGTATGTAGCAGGTAAAGGTACACCTTGTCTGATCGCTGTAGAACAGGATGCAACAGGCAAAGCTCAGGAACTGGCTTTAGCTTATGCACTTGGTATCGGCGGTGCAAGAGCAGGTGTTCTGGAAACAACATTCAGAATCGAAACAGAAACTGACCTTTTCGGCGAACAGGCAGTCCTTTGCGGTGGTGTTTGTGCACTGATGCAGGCTGGTTTCGAAACACTGGTTGAAGCTGGCTACGACCCAAGAAATGCATACTTCGAATGTATCCATGAAATGAAACTGATCGTAGACCTGATTTATCAGTCAGGCTTTGCCGGCATGAGATACTCTATCTCCAACACAGCAGAGTACGGTGATTATATCACAGGTCCTAAGATTGTTACAGAAGATACAAAGAAAGCAATGAAACAGATTCTGTCCGATATCCAGGATGGTACATTTGCAAAAGAATTCTTACTGGATATGTCTGATGCAGGCAAGCAGGTACACTTCAAAGCAATGAGAAAGAAAGCTGCAGAACATCCATCAGAAAAAGTTGGTGAAGAAATCAGAAAACTTTACAGCTGGAATGGCGAAGACAAACTGATCAACAACTAATTCTTCTGTTTTTCAAGAGAATAACGATAAGAGAGGTCATCACTCGAAAGAGGGATGGCTTCTTTTTTTTGTGACAAGCGATACGTTTAAACACATTTTTTTGAAAAGAAATTAACGATGGAAACGTTTCATTCGGAAAAAACACTTTCCAAACGGAAAGGATACCGTTTGGAAAAAGACAAATTGTATTTAAATAAATACAATTAAATTTGGCTAGTCTGCTCACAAATCAAATAAATATTTGTGAATAAATGCTAAAACAATTAAAATATAAACTGAAAATAATGTTAAATAAACATCGAAGTCTGACAATAAGAGCGTTAAACAATAAATTATTGTTGACTGTAAAACAATTTGGTGCTAAGATGAAGACATCAAAGGAACTGAAGGCTCGAGCATCAAGTCATTTTTTACACAATGAAGGGGGGACAACATATGAAGACTTGTTTACAGGAAAAATACGGTTTATTTATTAATGGTCAGTGGCAGCCGGCTTCTGACGGAAAGACATTTAAGAGCTACAATCCGGCCAATGGCGAACTACTGGCAGAGTGTGCACAGGCGACAGATGCAGATCTTGATGTTGCTGTAGATAGTGCATGGAAAGCATGGGATTCATGGAAACAGACAACACCTGCAGAGAGAGCGAAGATTCTGAATAGAATTGCGGACATTATCGATGAGAATGCAGAGCATCTTGCAATGGTAGAGACATTAGATAATGGCAAACCGATTCGTGAGACAATGGCAATTGATATTCCTTATTCGGCTGAACATTTCAGATATTTTGCAGGTGCTGTTCTGGCTGAAGAAGGAACGGCTTCTATGCTGGATGGCAATACAATGAGTCTGATTCTCAGAGAGCCGATTGGTGTTGTTGGTCAGATTGTACCTTGGAATTTCCCATTTTTGATGGCTGCATGGAAGTTGGCACCAGTTCTTGCAAGCGGATGCTGTACCGTCTTTAAACCTTCTAGCACAACATCTTTGAGTGTGCTTGAGTTTGCGAGACTGATTCAGGATGTTCTTCCGGCAGGTGTCTTTAATGTAATCACAGGTTCCGGTTCTGGCGTTGGCAATTCAATGTTAAAACATAAAGGTTTCAGAAAACTGGCATTTACAGGTTCTACAGAGGTCGGCAGAGATGTCGCACTGGCAGCGGCAGAGAAACTGATTCCGTCCACACTGGAACTTGGCGGTAAATCAGCAAATATTTTCTTTGATGACTGTAAGTGGGATATGGCATTAGATGGTCTGCAGCTTGGTATTTTGTTCAATCAGGGTCAGGTCTGCTGCGCTGGTTCAAGAGTATTTGTCCAAGAAGGTATTTATGACAAGTTTGTAGAAGCTGCTGTGAAAGCATTTAATCATGTGAAAGTCGGTCTTCCGTGGGAACAGGATACACAGATGGGTTCACAGATTAATGAAGGGCAGCTTAAGAAGATTCTTTCCTATATAGATATCGCAAAATCAGAAGGTGCAACTATTGCTTGTGGCGGTGAGAGATGTACGGAAGGTGAACTTGCAAAAGGTGCATTTATGAAACCGACACTGATCACGAATGTTACAAATGATATGCGCGTGGCTCAGGAAGAGATTTTCGGACCGGTTGCATGTGTGATCAAGTTCAAGACAGAGGACGAAGTGATTGTGATGGCCAATGACAGCAAATACGGTCTTGGTGGTGCCGTATGGACAAGAGATATCAATCGTGCGATCCGTGTATCAAGAGCGATTGAAACAGGTAGAATGTGGGTCAATACTTACAATGCGATTCCGGCAGGTGCACCGTTTGGTGGCTACAAGCAGTCTGGCATTGGAAGAGAGACACATAAAGTGATTCTTGAACATTATACACAGATGAAGAATATTATGATCAATCTTTCTGAAGCACCGTCAGGCTTTTATCCTGAAAAATAATAGTGAAAGACAATAAAAAACGGATGTTTAATTTTAAATGAGCCGTAAAAAAACAGCATTGTGAAAGAGGATTTCGCAATGCTGTTTTCAGTGCTAAGAAACGAAATCAATGAAAGCGTTGAGAAAACGGTGGGATGATCGGCCCCTTTTCCAGGCAAATCCAATTTCTCTCGGGTGAATAGTCTGCGGGGTGGGGATTTCGACGAGAAGGCCGCTTTTCAGGTCGTCAGCGACAAAATCTCTGATGACACAGGCAATGCCAAGACCGGTTCTGGCGAATTCAATCAGAAGGTCCATTGTTGTGATCTCAATCAGATTGGAGGCATGAATGTGATTTTCCTCAAGGAAATAATCAATAAACTGCCGGGATGCATTGGCTTTGTCAAGAAGCATCAGTGTGCCGGCATTGAGCAGATCCAGGCCGGAGACCTGTGTGCGCATCTGAAGATTGTTGAGATAGCTTGGCGTACAGACGAAAACATCCTCGATTCTTCCCTGTGAAACAAAGGAAATATGTCCGGTGTCTTCCGGTTTGGCCACCAGGCCGAGATCAATAGAGCCGTCTCTGAGCATATCCAGTGTATGATTGGTGGATTGGCAGGAAATATTGATACTAATATGCGGATACTGCGCAATAAATGTTTTCAGATAAGGCAGCAGGCGGTACCTGCAGAGAGTTGTGCTGACGCCGATGGTAAGGTGCCCAAGTCCCATATCACGAAAGCGGGAGAGTTCCGCTTCTCCTGCTTCAAGAGAGTGGAAAGCGTCCGATACATGATGAAAAAGCAGCAGCCCTTCTTCTGTCAGAGAAACACCACGGGAGGTACGTTCGAAGAGGTGTGTCTGAAGTTCGTTTTCAAGACTGCTGATGGATTTGCTGATGGCAGGCTGACTAATGTAGAGCCGTCTGGCAGCAGCGGAGATGGAGCCGCATTGGGCAACGGTATAAAAAATGCGGTATAAAGAAAGGTTGGTATCCATGGATTTTCCTCCTATAACTGTAACTTATAACCAATATTCGTAATATATATTTCTATTATACATCTAATTATGGTACAATAACAACACTGGAATTTCAACAGAAAAAGGACGGCAAATGACACCAGTTTTACCTGGTGTTTTTAGTTTTATACGTTAACAAGGTAAATTTTTACGTAATTACAGTTGAAATTCCCCAAAAAATAGTTTATTATAGATTTTAACGCAAATGCAAGGCCGTTTGTCCGGGAAAGGGAGATTATCATGAATTATAAGATTGCATTAATTAAAGGTGACGGTATTGGTCCTGAAATTGTAGATGAGGCGGTGAAGGTGCTGAATCAGGTTGGAGAGAAGTATGGTCATACATTTGATTATACAAGAGTACTGATGGGGGGAGAGTCCATTGATGCCTGCGGTGTACCATTAACAGATGAAGCCATTGCACAGTGCAAAGCAAGCGATTCTGTACTGATGGGTTCTATCGGCGGCAATACGACCACATCACCATGGTACAAACTGGAGCCATCCCTTCGTCCGGAGGCTGGTTTGCTGAAACTTCGTAAGTCACTTGGTTTATTTGCCAATATTCGTCCGGCTTATCTGTATGATGAATTAAAGGCAGCATGCCCGATCAAGGATGAGATTATCGGTGATCAGGGATTTGACATGGTGATCATGCGTGAGCTGACAGGCGGTCTTTATTTCGGTGAGAGAAAGACGGTTGAGGAGAATGGGGTTCTGAAAGCTTACGATTCACTGACTTATGATGAGAACGAGATCAGAAGAATTGCCATCAAAGGTTTTGAGATTGCTATGAAGAGACGCAAGAATGTCATTAGTGTTGATAAAGCCAATGTACTTGATTCTTCACGTTTGTGGAGAAAGGTTGTTGAAGAAGTGGCGAAGGATTATCCGGAAGTGACATACTCCCATATGCTGGTTGACAACTGTGCGATGCAACTTGTAAAGAATCCGGGGCAGTTTGATGTTATTCTGACAGAGAATATGTTTGGTGACATTCTTTCTGATGAAGCAAGTGAGATTACAGGTTCCATCGGTATGCTGTCATCCGCCAGCCTCAGCGAGACAAGCCTTGGTCTGTATGAACCTAGTCATGGCTCTGCACCGGATATTGCAGGAACGAATCAGGCAAATCCGATCGCAACTATTCTTTCGGCGGCTATGATGCTTAGATATTCATTAAACCTTGACAAGGAAGCAGATGCTATTGAAGCGGCAGTTAAGGCTGTTTTGAAGAAAGGACTCAGAACGGTTGATATTATGTCTGAAGGCTGTACACAGCTTGGCTGCAAAGAAATGGGCGATGCTATCGCAGCAGAGATTCAGTAAATTTTTGGTTTACACAGGAAGTTATGTTTCATGTGAAGACATACAGAAGTTTGTGGCAAAAGGTATAGAGATAAATACATATAGATATTTTTTCAGGAAGGAATTAATAGAATGAAGAGTGATAATGTAAAAAGCGGTATGCAGCAGGCACCGCATCGTTCCTTGTTTAATGCACTGGGGATGACTCAGGAAGAAATGAAGAAACCACTTGTAGGTATCGTAAGTTCCTACAATGAAATTGTACCGGGCCATATGAACCTGGACAAGATTGTCAATGCAGTTAAGCTTGGTGTTGCCATGGCAGGCGGTACACCGGTTGTTTTCCCGGCAATTGCTGTCTGTGACGGTATTGCTATGGGGCATATCGGTATGAAGTATTCCCTTGTAACACGTGATCTGATCGCAGATTCCACAGAGGCAATGGCTATTGCCCATCAGTTTGATGCATTGGTTATGGTGCCGAACTGTGATAAGAATGTTCCAGGACTTCTGATGGCAGCAGCCAGAGTGAATGTGCCGACTGTATTTGTCAGCGGCGGTCCGATGTTAGCCGGCCATGTAAAAGGACAGAAGACGAGCCTTTCCAGTATGTTTGAAGCAGTCGGTTCCTACGCAGCAGGCAAGATGTCTGAGGAAGATGTGCTTGACTATGAACAGCATGCTTGTCCGACCTGCGGTTCCTGTTCCGGTATGTATACTGCCAATAGTATGAACTGTCTGACAGAAGCCATCGGCATGGGCCTTCAGGGCAACGGCACGATTCCGGCTGTTTATTCCGAACGTATTAAATTGGCAAAACATGCGGGTATGAAGGTTATGGAACTTCTTGAGAAGAATATCCGTCCGAGAGATATCCTGACAGAGAAGGCATTTATGAACGCACTGACAGTGGATATGGCCCTGGGATGTTCTACCAATACAATGCTCCATCTTCCTGCCATTGCCCATGAAGCAGGTGTTGAGATCAATCTTGATATTGCCAATGAACTCAGCGCAAAGACTCCGAACCTGTGTCATCTGGCACCGGCCGGTCATACATATATGGAAGAACTCAATGAAGCAGGCGGTGTTTATGCTGTAATGAACGAATTGAATAAGAAAGGGCTTCTTTATACAGACCTGATCACTGCAACAGGCAAGACTGTTGGTGAGAATATCAAAGGCTGTGAGAATAAGAACCCTGAAGTGATCCGTCCAATTGACAATCCATACAGCCAGACAGGCGGCATTGCTGTACTGAAGGGTAATCTTGCAGTGAACGGCAGCGTTGTTAAACGTTCTGCAGTTGTTCCTGAGATGATGGTACATGAAGGACCTGCACGTGTCTTTGACTGTGAAGAGGATGCCATTGCAGCAATCAAGGGTGGTAAGATTGTACCGGGAGATGTTGTTGTTATCCGTTATGAGGGACCAAAGGGCGGACCTGGCATGAGAGAAATGCTGAATCCGACATCTGCCATCGCAGGCATGGGTCTGGGCTCCAGTGTGGCACTGATCACAGACGGACGTTTCTCAGGTGCCTCCAGAGGTGCCTCCATCGGTCATGTTTCTCCGGAGGCAGCACTTGGCGGCAATATTGCGCTTGTTGAAGAGGGTGATATTATCAAGATCAATATTCCTGAAAATACATTGAATGTCGATGTTTCTGATGAAGTGCTTGCCGAGAGAAGAACAAAATGGCAGCCAAGAGAGCCGAAGGTTACAACAGGTTATCTGGCACGTTACGCTGCACTTGTTACAGACAGCAGTAAGGGTGCAATCCTTCAGGCTCCGACAGTATAGATATCGGAAGGGAAGAATAGAATGTTATTAACAGGAGCAGAAATTGTAGTTGAATGTCTGAAAGAGCAGGGTGTGGATACAGTTTTCGGCTATCCCGGCGGTGCGATCCTAAATGTGTATGATGCGCTTTACAAACACAGCGATGAGATCAGACATGTCTTAACTTCACATGAGCAGGGGGCTTCCCATGCGGCAGATGGTTATGCCCGTGCAACAGGTAAAGTTGGTGTGTGTCTGGCAACATCCGGACCGGGAGCAACCAATATTGTTACAGGTATTGCGACAGCTTATATGGATTCCGTTCCGGTGGTCGCTATCACCTGCAATGTCAATGTCAATCTTCTTGGCAAAGATAGTTTTCAGGAAATCGATATCGCCGGTATTACAATGCCGGTGACAAAGCATAATTTTATTGTTAAAGATGTGAATAAGCTGGCGGATACCATCCGCCGTGCCTTTTCCATTGCCCAGACAGGTCGTCCGGGCCCTGTCCTTGTGGATATCCCGAAGGATGTGACCGGTGCAGAGGCTGAATATGAATATAAGAAGCCGACACCGATCAAACGGAAGGCAGATCAGATCAATGAGGAAACTGTACAGGAAGTCATCGGTCTGATAGAACATTCTTTAAGACCTTTTATTCTCGTGGGCGGCGGTGTGATCCGTGCGGATGCGGCAGATGAACTCAGGGAATTTGCAGCTAAAGTGCAGGCGCCGGTAGCAGATACATTGATGGGCAAAGGTGCATTTGACGGCAGAGAAGACGCTTACACAGGTATGGTTGGTATGCATGGTACCAAGACATCCAATTATGGTATTACAGAATCCGATCTGCTGATTGCCATCGGTACACGTTTTTCTGACCGTGTTCTGGGCAATGTCAAGGCATTTGCCAGACATGCGGATCTTGTACATATTGATGTGGATGCTGCGGAAGTCAACAAAAACGTTATGTGCAAGTATTCGATTGAGGGCGACGCCAAGGTGGTACTTCAGATCTTGAATCAGAAACTTCAGCAGCAGGATCATGAGCCGTGGATGCGTCATATCCGTGAGATGAAGTCACGTTATCCGATGAATTACAACCATGAAGTACTGACAGGGCCAGGTGTTGTCGAAAGTATTTATAAGGCAACAGACGGTGATGCGATCATTTGCACAGAAGTTGGGCAGAACCAGATGTGGGCTGCACAATTTTATAAATATAAGGAACCAAGACAGTTTATTTCTTCCGGCGGTCTCGGAACCATGGGCTATGGCCTTGGGGCAGCACTTGGTGCCAAGCTTGGCTGTCCGGACAGAATCGTGATTAATGTTGCCGGAGACGGTTGTTTCCGAATGAACATGAATGAGCTGGCAACAGCTTCCAGATATCAGATTCCGGTCATTGAAGTGGTTGTCAACAACCATGTACTTGGTATGGTCAGACAGTGGCAGACATTGTTTTATGGCGAACGCTATTCAGCAACAGTTTTAAATGACAGTGTTGATTATGTAAAGGTTGCCGAAGCCCTGGGCGTGGATGGCCGACGCGTGACAACACAGAAAGAATTTGATGAAGCCATTCAGTGGGCGATCAATTTAAAGAAGCCGGTTCTCATTGATTGTATGATTGATCCGGATGATAAGGTATGGCCGATGGTTGCTCCCGGAGCATCCATTGCAGATACATTTTCCGAGGAAGACCTCGACAATTAATATCCGTAAACCACCTTTTGGTTTAAATATATTATAATTCATCTAAAAAGGAGAGAAGAAAAATGAGCAGAGTTTATAACTTTTCAGCAGGACCAGCTGTACTGCCTGTTGAAGTATTGCAGGAAGCAGCGGATGAAATGCTTGACTACAGAGGTACTGGCATGTCAGTAATGGAGATGAGTCATCGATCTAAAGCTTTCGACAATATTATTAAAGAAGCAGAAGCTGATTTAAGAAAGCTCATGAATATTCCAGACAACTATAAGGTGTTGTTCCTTCAGGGTGGTGCTTCACAGCAGTTTGCCATGATTCCTATGAACTTCATGAAAAATAGAAAAGCGGGATATATCCTGACTGGTCAGTGGGCTAAGAAAGCATTTTCAGAAGCTAAGATCTTCGGCGAAGCTGTCGAATTAGCCTCATCAGCAGATAAGACATTTACATATATTCCGGATTGCAGTGACCTGCCGATTACGGATGATATGGATTATGTGTATATTTGTGAAAACAACACAATTTATGGTACTAAATACCATACGTTGCCAAATACAAAAGGTAAATTACTGATTGCCGATCAGTCCTCATGTTTCTTATCAGAGCCTGTTGATGTGACAAAATATGGTATGATTTATGCCGGCGTTCAGAAGAATGTAGGCCCTGCTGGTACTGTTATTGCCATCATCAGAGAAGATCTGATTACAGATGATGTTCTTCCGGGTACACCAACCATGCTGAAGTACAAGACTCAGGCAGACAATGATTCTCTGTACAATACACCGCCTTGCTATGGTATTTATATCTGCGGCAAAGTCTTCAAATGGCTGTTAAAGACAGGCGGCCTTGAGGAGAGAAAGAAAATCAATGAAGCCAAGGCAAAGATTCTCTATGATTTCCTTGATCAGAGCAAAATGTTCAAAGGTACTGTTGAGAAGGAAAGCCGTTCTATCATGAATGTTCCTTTTGTAACAGGTGATGCGGATCTGGATGCCAAATTTGTTGCAGAAGCCAAGGCTGCCGGTTTTGAGAATCTGAAAGGCCATCGTACCGTTGGCGGTATGAGAGCCAGCATTTACAATGCAATGCCTACAGAAGGTGTTGTAGCTCTTGTTGATTTTATGAAGAAGTTTGAGGAAGAGAATACAAAATAGGCCGAATTGTCCGGAGGTAATGATCATGAAAATTAGTTGCTTAAATCCAATCGCTGCTGTAGGAATGCAGCTTTTTACAGATGCTTATGAGAAGGTTGACGATTTTTCTGCAAGTGATGCAGCACTTGTAAGAAGTGCCAGTGTTCATGAAATGGAATTGCCGGATCAGCTGCTGGCAATCGCCAGAGCCGGTGCGGGTGTCAATAATATTCCATTGGACAAATGTGCAGAAAAAGGTATTGTTGTCTTTAATACACCGGGTGCCAATGCCAATGGTGTAAAGGAAGCTGTTCTTGCAGGTCTTTTCCTTGGCGCAAGAGACATTGTCGGCGGCGTAAACTGGGTTCAGACAGTGAAGGAAGATCCGAATGTTGCCAAACTTGTTGAGAAAGGCAAGAAACAGTTTGCCGGCACAGAGATCATGGGCAAGAAGATCGGCGTGATCGGTCTGGGTGCCATTGGTGTTCTGGTAGCCAATGCCTGTGTGGCACTTGGTATGGAAGTTTATGGTTATGACCCGTTCATTTCTGTTGACGCTGCATGGAATCTGTCAAAGGATATCAAACATATTGCCAATGTTGAAGATATCTATGCAAATTGTGATTATATTACAGTGCATGTACCTTTGATGGACAGCACAAAGAAGATGATCAATGCAGATGCATTTGCGAAGATGAAAGATGGCGTCATTGTGCTGAACTTTGCACGTGACCTGTTGGTAGATGATGATGCCCTTGAAGCAGCCATTGCAGCGGGTAAGGTCAGAAAGTATATCACAGATTTCCCGAATGCAAAGACAGCTCAGATGAATGGCGTTGTGGCCATCCCTCATCTGGGTGCTTCTACAGAAGAATCAGAAGATAACTGCGCAGTGATGGCAGTGAAAGAATTGAGGGATTATCTTGAGAATGGTAATATCACACATTCTGTCAACTATCCTGCCTGTGATATGGGTATCTGCAAAGCTGCCGGTCGTATTACAATCTGCCATAAGAATATTCCGAACATGCTGGGACAGCTGACAGGTGCCTGTGCGGCTGAGGGTATCAATATTGAAGATATGACCAACAAGTCCAAAGGTGACTGGGCATATACAATGATGGATATCGGTTCCGAGGTTTCAGAAGCCCTTGTTGAAAAACTGGCAGCTATTAACGGAGTTGTAAAAGTACGAAAGGTGAAATAGCTTTATGGCAAATGTCAAACCTTTTAAGGCAATCAGGCCGTCATCTGCGCTGGCTGCGCAGGTGGCGGCTTTGCCTTATGATGTCTATAGCAGAGAAGAAGCAGCGGAGAAAGTGAAAGGGCATCTTTTGTCTTTTCTCAATATTGACCGCCCGGAGACACAGTTTGACCCATCTATGGATATGTATGCGGACTGTGTTTATGAAAAAGCAAAAGAAATGCTGGATAGGGAGATTGCCGAGGGCATTTTTGTTCAGGATGAACAGAAATGTTATTATCTGTACGAACTGACCATGAACGGTCGAACACAGACGGGCATTACTGCTTGTGTATCTATTGATGATTATCTGCATCAGGTAGTCAAAAAACATGAAGATACGAGAGCGGAGAAAGAACAGGACCGTATTCGGCATGTGGATGTCTGCAGTGCGCAGACCGGACCGATTTTTCTGACATACAGAACCAATCCGATCCTTTCTTATATCGTCTGTCATGTGAAGGAAGAATCACCTGTGTATGATTTTGAGGCGGAAGATGGCATACAACACAGAGTGTGGATTGTTGATGATGACCTTGCGGTAGCTGCCATTGAAAAAGCCTTTGCGGCTGTTGATGCCTTGTACATTGCTGATGGTCATCATCGTGCAGCCAGTGCCTTTAAAGTGGGCATGAAGCGGCGAAGAACCCATCCGGCTTATAATGGAACAGAAGAATTCAATTATTTTCTTGCAGTTTTATTCCCGGAGGAAGAATTGAAGATTATGGATTATAATCGTTTGGTGAAAAGTCTGAATGGCTGGTCAAAAGAAGATTTTCTTGAGAGAATCCGACGGGACTTTACAGTGGAGTATGTAGGGAAGAAAGCTGTCTATCCATCTCAAAAGGGTGAATTCGGTATGTATCTGGAGCATGAGTGGTATAAATTGACAGTCCATCCGGACAAGACATCAGATGATCCTGTTGATGGACTGGATGTTTCGATTCTTCAGATGAATCTGCTGGATCCGGTACTTGGTATTGAAGATCCCAGAACAGATGAGAACATCGAATTCGTCGGAGGAATCAGAGGTCTGGGAGAGCTTGAAAAACGCTGTCACGAAGACATGGCGGCGGCGTTTTCAATGTATCCTACATCCATACAGGAATTGTTGGCCGTGGCCGATGCAGGACGGCTCATGCCGCCGAAATCCACATGGTTTGAACCAAAACTTCGGTCTGGCCTGTTCATTCATCAAATCGAAAAATAGCAGAGAGCGCGCTTCAAGTATTTAGAAAGAGCTTTCGAAGAAAAAATTCAATACAAGCACGTTTGCACTGCCGATGGCAGCAGCGGTACATAAGACATTAAAAAACAATGTCTAAGTACCGGCAGCCATCGAAGCGCTTGTACTTGAATTGTTTTCTTCGAAAGCCCTGTTTAATAATTATTAAGCGCGCTTATGTCGGTCCATGAGAACGCAGAATATGCAGAGAATATGGATATATGCTGATATTTGTAGAGTTATATATGTTTGGTAGTTAATTCCAAAAAAATAAAAAAGTGCGGCCTCAATAAACTTGAGAAAGGATTTTCAATGAATTGGTTCATCACAGGTGCTTCTGACACGACCGGTACTTAGGCAGTGTTTTGTACTGCCTTATGTACCGCTGTCAGTGGCAGGCAGCGGGAGCGTGCCTGTGATGAACCAATTCGTTGAAAATCTTTTTCTTTAAAGCTTATGGGCCGCACTATCCTATTTCTCGGAATTAACAAGGTTTACGTCCATATGGTCATATGGAATTTCAATGCCTTCTGCGTCGAAGGCTTTTTTGATGGCTTCACGGATTTCAAAACGTGTCTCCCAGTATTTGTCGGTGATTGCCCAGACTCTCAAAACCACTCGAACAGAGCTGCTGTCAAAATCCTGAACAAAGACAAGAGATTCATGTGTTTTAGAGAGGGTTTGACATTCGGAAGCGACATTCAATAACACTGTCCTGACCCGGTCGATATTCTCATCGTAGCTGATGCTGACAGGAAAATCTATACGTCGGCTTTCCTGATTCGTCAGATTGGTTATCGGCGAATCTGCCAGTTTGCCGTTGGGAATACAGACCATTTCATTATTGGCAGTCAGAAGCCGGGTATAAATAATCTCAATAGATATGACCGTTCCCTCATGACCGTTTCCGTCATTGATGTAGTCGCCAACAACAAAAGGTTTCATGATCAGCAGAAGAACGCCGCCTGCAAAATTGGCAAGGCTGCCCTGAACGGCGAGACCGATGGCTAAACTGGCGGAAGTCAGCAAAGCGATGAGAGAAGTGGTATCCACCCCTAACTTGTTGATGACAATAATGGCCAGCAGTGTTCTTAATCCGAATTTGGTCAGTGAATTGATGAAACTTGTTACGCTGGCATCAAGTCTTGTTTTATCAAGGGAATGGCGAACAATTTTACAGGCAAACCTGGTCAAATACCATCCAATGATAAGAATGATCATTGCACTGACAAAAATGTGTGCTTTGCTGATAACATAATCGATTACTTTCTGAAGATAATCAATGGATTGTTCAGCCGTTTCGGCCAGATCACTGGCTGTGGCAGCTGAGACTAAAATGTGCATAAGGAACCTCCTTTTTACAAAAGATGATAATAGATGGAGAGATTTCGCATCTTCTGGAAAGTGTCTCCTGATTTGAATCTATTATAGCATATTAAAAGAAAAAAGAAATTAAAAGTTGTTTGTCGAAAAATCGCCCATTTGTCAAAATTTGTGGTATGATGTGGAAACAATAGATGGTGGAAGGAGGTTTGTCTGGGTGGATATTGCAGAGCGTATCATTAAACTGAATGAGAAGAGGGGATGGTCTGTTTATCGGCTGGCCAAGGAAGCGAAGATTTCATCGTCAACTTTGACGAATATGATGCGGCGGGGAACCTGCCCCTCGTTGACCACACTGGAACGTTTGTGTGAAGCGTATGGAATTACATTGGCGGAGTTCCTTTATGATCAGGAAGATCTGATTCATCTGAATGAAGCACAGAAGCGGCATTTGGATCGCTGGAATTTACTGACAGAGAGACAGAAGAGAGCAGTGGAACTCTTTATAGATGGACTGAGACAGATTGGATAGGGAATGATATTTTTAGAAGACACAGATAAGATAAAAAGCCGGATATTCATTTATGCATAGACATAAAGGGGATATCCGGCTTTCGATTATTTTATAAAGAATGGATTGTTATGATTCAACAAATACTGAACAGGCTGGTATTTAGTTTTCTTTCAGATAACGGCTGTTGATATCAATGACTTTCTGCATGGCTTCATGGCCCGGAGCACCGATGGTCTGACGCAGGCTGACACAGGTCTTCATGCTGATGGCTTCATAGACGTCTTCTTCGAAGACAGGACTGATTTTCTTGTATTCTTCCAGAGGCAGGTCATCCAGGGCGATACCTTTGTCGATACAGATCAGAACAAGCTGTCCGATGATGCCGTGGGCATCACGGAATGGTACGCCGTGTTTAACAAGATAATCGGCAGCATCAGTAGCGTTGGTGAAACCATTTTTGCTGCTGGCAGCCATGGTTTCTTTGTTGACATGCATGGTTTTGATCATGCCGTTGAACAGAGCCAGGCAGCCTTTGACTGTATCGATAGCATCGAAGGTCAGTTCTTTGTCTTCCTGCATATCTTTGTTATAAGCAAGAGGAAGGCCTTTCATGGTTGTGAGAAGAGATGTCAATGCGCCATAGACACGGCCTGTTTTGCCTCGGATCAGTTCGGCAATATCAGGATTCTTCTTCTGAGGCATGATGGAACTGCCGGTAGAATAGGCATCATCCAGTTCGATGAAGCGGTATTCATTGCTGTTCCAGAGGATGATCTCTTCACAGAAACGGCTCAGATGCATCATGATCGTGGACAGGGCACTGAGGTATTCGATGAGGTAGTCTCTGTCGGATACAGAATCCATACTGTTGAGGGTTGGGCCTGTGAAACCGAGAAGGCTGGCTGTATATTCACGATCCAGGGGATAAGTTGTGCCTGCCAGCGCACCTGCACCCAACGGGCAGTAGTTCATACGCTCATGAATGTCATGGAGTCTTGAACGGTCACGCTTGAACATTTCGAAGTAAGCACCGATGTGGTGAGCCAATGTAACAGGCTGTGCTTTCTGCAGATGTGTAAAGCCCGGCATATAAGTATCGATGTGTTCTTTCATCAGATCAAGCAGTGTGGTCATCAGTTCTTTGACCAGTTCGTCTGTTGCCAGAACTTCATCGCGAGTGTAGAGTTTCATATCAAGGGCTACCTGGTCATTACGGCTGCGTCCTGTATGGAGCTTCTTGCCGGTATCACCGGTGCGTTCAATCAGGATAGATTCCACGAAGCTGTGGATATCTTCATATTCCTCTGTAATCTGTAATTTGCCGGATTCGATATCGCTGCAGATTTCTTTCAGTGCTGAGATGATGGTATCACGTTCAGCATCTGTGATGATTGCCTGTTTGGCAAGCATTGTGACATGGGCGATACTGCCCTGAATATCCTGATGATAGAACTTCTGATCGAAAGTGATTGAAGCATTAAAGTTATGTACAAGCTGGTTTTCTTCTTTGGTAAAGCGTCCGCCCCAGAGTTTCATCGGTTAATTCATCCTTTCCTTTATTATATTATTCAGGACTCGATTGCAAGTCCCGGTGCGTCATTCGGGTCTGCTTTGCAGACAAAGTTTTCACTGGTTTATATCTTATCGTGTTTTCAGGGGGATTGCAAGAAAAACAGTACAAATTCAATACAAAAAGTTGTTTACAACCTGATAATACTATGCTACAATGATTGAGTATGAGTTTTAACCTGTGCCCAGATCAAGGAATCTCCAACCGGATCCTGGCATAAGGCATTTATTAAGATTTAGGAGGATTTATTAATGATTACAGCAGAACAGAAAAAAGAAATCGTAGCTAAATATGGTAAGACACCTGAAGATACAGGTTCACCAGAAGTTCAGATCGCACTTTTATCAGCAAGAATCGCTGACCTTACAGAGCATCTGAAGACACACAAGAAAGACCATCATTCAAGACGTGGTATGCTTAAGATGGTTGGTCAGAGACGTGGCTTACTTGATTACCTGAAGAAGACAGATATCGAGAGATACAGAGCTATCGTTGAGAAGTTAGGTTTAAGAAGATAATTATTATCTATCATGGGGCTGTCGGTAAAGGTATTATGCGGCAGCCCTGTTTGCGTTGCACGAACTATCAGGAGCATCTGGAAATTCCAGAATTGTTACTGTCCGAGACCACTGAAAAGTTAATCAGAGCGTTGGCATTGGTTGATTATTCAGTAGTTTCGGAAGGCTCCTGAGAAATTTATAATTTATAAAAGGAGATTGAAAATGGCAAAAGAATACAAAAGTTTTTCCATGGAACTTGCCGGCAGAACACTTCGTGTAGAAGTAGGACATGTTGCTGCTCAGGCAAATGGCGCTGCACTTATGTATTATGGTGACACATGTGTGTTATCAACAGCAACAGCTTCAGAGAAACCGAGAGATGGTATTGATTTCTTCCCGTTAAGTGTTGAATTTGAAGAGAAGATGTACTCTGTAGGCAAGATTCCGGGCGGTTTCAACAAGCGTGAAGGTAAGGCAAGCGAGAATGCGGTCCTTACAGCGAGAGTTATCGACAGACCGATGCGTCCGCTCTTCCCTAAGGATTATAGAAATGATGTGACACTGAACAATCTTGTTCTGTGTGTGGATCAGACATGCAGCCCTGAGCTGACAGCAATGCTTGGTTCTGCCATTGCAACATGTATTTCTGATATTCCATTTGATGGCCCGTGTGCCATGACACAGGTTGGTATGATCAATGGTGAGTTTATTATTAACCCATCCAATGAGCAGAAATCCGTATCCGATCTTGCACTGACAGTCGCTTCTACTCGTGAGAAAGTAATTATGATTGAGGCAGGTGCCAATGAAGTACCTGAAGACAAGATGATCGAGGCTATTTATGCAGCTCATGATGTTAACCAGGAGATCATCAAATTCATCGATCAGATTGTTGCAGAATGCGGCAAAGAGAAGAAGGATTATGAGCATTATGCTATTCCTGAAGAATTAAATGCAGCTATGAAGGAACTCTTTCCGCCGGAAGCAATGGAAGAAGCTGTATTTGCAGATGAGAAGCAGACAAGAGATGCCAATATCCGTGTTATTAAAGACAAGCTCGCAGAAGCATTTGCAGATAAGGAAGAGTGGCTGCCTCTGATTGACGATGCTGTTTATCAGTATCAGAAGAAGACAGTACGTAAGATGATTCTCAAGGATCACAAGCGCCCTGACGGCCGTGCCATTGACCAGATTCGTCCACTGGCAGCAGAAATCGATCTGTTTGCAAGAACACATGGTTCTGCAATGTTTACAAGAGGTCAGACTCAGATTTGTACCATCACAACACTGGCACCATTATCAGATGCTCAGAAGGTAGACGGTCTGAATGAATTTGTGACAAGCAAACGTTATATGCATCATTATAACTTCCCATCATACTCAGTTGGTGAGACAAAGCCTTCAAGAGGTCCGGGACGTCGTGAGATCGGTCATGGTGCATTGGCTGAGAGAGCATTAGTGCCTGTTCTTCCTTCAGAAGAAGAGTTCCCATATGCTATTCGTACGGTATCTGAGACATTTGAGTCCAATGGTTCTACATCACAGGCTTCCATCTGTGCATCCACCATGTCTCTGATGGCTGCCGGTGTTCCGATTAAGAAACCTGTTGCAGGTATCTCCTGTGGTCTTGTAACTGGCGATGTAGATGATGATTATCTTGTACTGACAGATATTCAGGGCCTTGAAGATTTCTTCGGAGATATGGACTTCAAGGTAGCCGGTACACACGATGGCATCACAGCAATCCAGATGGATATCAAGATTCATGGCCTGACACGTCCGATTGTTGAAGAAGCGATCAGAAGAACAAAGCAGGCAAGAGAGTACATCCTTACTGAGATTATCGAACCTTGCATCTCTGAACCGCGTAAGGAAGTCGGCGAATTCGCTCCGAAGATCCAGCAGATCAAGATCGATCCTTCCAAGATCGGGGATGTTGTAGGTCAGAAGGGTAAAGTCATCAACCAGATCATCGACGAAACAGGTGTGAAGATCGATATCACAGATGATGGTGCTGTATCTATCTGCGGCGTAGACAAAGTCGGCATTCAGAAAGCAATCGATATGATCACAATGATCGTATCTGATTTCGAAGAAGGCCGTATCTACACAGGTAAGGTTGTCAGCATCAAGGAATTCGGTGCATTCCTTGAATTTGCACCTGGCAAAGAGGGTATGGTTCATATCTCCAAGCTTGACAAAAAGCGCGTAAATCACGTAGAAGATGTACTGACACTTGGTGATGTCATCAAAGTTAAATGCATGGGTAAAGACAAGATGGGACGTATCAGCTTCAGTAAGAAAGATGCAGAATAATCAGCAGATACAGATGTTTATAAAAGCACATAAATGATCAATAAATAGAGGATATCATTTTGCGGAGATAAAAATCCACAGAATGGTATCCTTTTGTTGTTTTCAAGCGGCGGTATATGGTAAGATAGATATAAGTAATGGAAAAGGCATGTTATGGAGGATGAAGCATGAAGGTAAGGATATGTCCGCTGTGTGACAGCGAAATGAAAAAAGCCCACTATTGTGATACGTGTCATTCTTTTGTATGGCGTCCTGAGATCCTGGATGTTCATTATAATGCACAGCAGAGAGGAATGGGAGAAGAAGATTGTGCTTATGGTGCGGAACATGATAAGAAAGATCACTATGGGAAACATAATGGAAGATTTTCGGATGTGCTGAAGAAAGCGGGGAAAACATCTAAAAAACCTTCGTCGCATGAGGAGGTATACGGACAAAACACTCAGAAAACGACAGCTCATCATCGAAGCAAAGAAATGCCGGATGAGAACAAGCGCAAAGCAGGAGGGTGTCTTGCAAAGATTATATTGGCGGTTATTATTTTGAATGCAGTGATTGGCAGTGTGGGATCGAGCCTTTTTAATTTCTTTACAGGAGATGAATTCCGCTGTCACATTGAAAATGTACTGAATGAATTGGGAATTGAAGATGATATATCAATCTGGGAAAGTGAATCAGAAGACGCTGATGATAACAGTCATTTTGAAATGACGAAAGATGAGTTGGAAGAAGTCCTTTCGGCATGGGTGAATAACGAATATGGGCAGGCTTTGCAGAAAACAGAAGATAATGTTGAGCAGGAAGGTACATATGTGGATGAGGATGGAAATGAATATAGTATACCTGAGATAGGTACTTACTACACTATGGGTGAGAATCAGGACTATCTGGCACTTTATAGCGATCATGACACGTCGCAGGTGAAGGTAGTAACGGCCATGTTTGAAGATGAAGAGAGGGCGAAAAGTTTTGGGGTGATGGCTGCATTGATATTGGATCCGGAGAGAGGATATGATCCTTCAGACTGGGAGGCAGAACTGGATGAATTAATTGATCGGGTTAAGGAAGAAAATGTCGGACAATCAGAGTATGGATATGTCAGCAGAGAGTTTGATGATATGGTAGTTGTTGCTACAAAATTCACTACGGGTGAGATTTGCATCACCCTAGAAGCAATGGATTATCAATAATTGTGTGCAAAAATAAACAACCAAGAGCTGTTACAATCTTGACGAACTATGCAACTTGTATTAAAATAGAGTATGAAGAATGACTACCTGTCAATAAAGTGTTTATTGATATGGTCATATATAGAAAGGAGAAAAATATCATGGCAAAAGTTATGAAAACTATGGATGGTAATACAGCTGCTGCTTGGACTTCTTATGCGTTCACAGAAGTTGCTGGTATCTTCCCGATCACACCATCCTCACCTATGGCAGAAGTAACTGACGATTGGGCAGCCAACCGCAGAAAGAACATCTTCGGTCAGACTGTTGATGTAGTAGAAATGGAATCTGAGGCAGGTGCTTCAGGTACAGTTCATGGTTCTATTTCTTCAGGTGCATTAACAACTACTTATACAGCTTCCCAGGGCTTATTACTTATGATCCCTAACATGTATAAGATCGCAGGTGAATTATTGCCTTGTGTATTCCATGTAAGTGCCAGAGCATTAGCTTATCATGCATTAAACATCTTCGGCGATCACTCTGACGTTATGGCATGTCGTCAGACAGGCTTCGCAATGCTCTGTTCTAACTCCGTTCAGGAAGTTATGGACCTGGCTGCAGTTGCTCATCTTGCTACAATCAAAGGCAGAGTTCCATTCCTTCATTTCTTTGATGGCTTCAGAACATCTCATGAAATTCAGAAAGTTGAATGTACAGATTACGATGAATTAGCTAAATTAGTAGATTACGATGCACTGGCAGAGTTCAGAAAATCCGCTCTGAACCCAGAACATCCAGTTATGAGAGGTACAGCTCAGAACCCAGATGTTTACTTCCAGGGTCGTGAAGCAAGCAACAAGTTCTACGATGCACTTCCAGAAATCGTAGAAGAATACATGGCTAAAGTCAGCGAGATGACAGGTCGTGAATACAAGCTGTTCAACTACTATGGTGCTCCAGATGCTGATCGTGTTATCATCGCTATGGGTTCTATGTGTGAAGCAGCTGAAGAAGTTATCGATTACCTGACAGCTAAAGGCGAAAAAGTTGGTATCGTTAAAGTACATCTGTACAGACCTTTCAGAGCAGACAAACTGTTCGAAGCTATTCCTGCAACAGTTAAGAAAATTGCTGTTATGGATAGAGTTAAGGAAGTTACAGGTTACGGCGAACCATTATATGTTGATGTCTGTGCAGCAGCATTCAAAGAAGGCAAGACATATGATATCGTTGGCGGTCGTTACGGCCTTGGTTCTAAGGACGTTACTCCAGGTTCCATCATCTCTATCTATGAGAACCTGAAAGCAGATCAGCCAAAGAACAACTTCACAATCGGTATTGTTGATGATGTTACAGGTCATTCCTTACCAATCATCCCTGAAGTTGATGTTGCTCCAGCTGGTACAACAAGCTGTAAGTTCTGGGGTCTTGGTTCTGATGGTACTGTAGGTGCTAACAAGAACTCTATCAAGATCATCGGTGACCATACAGATATGTATGCTCAGGCATATTTCCACTATGATTCCAAGAAGTCCGGTGGTGTTACACAGTCACATCTCCGTTTCGGTAAGACACCTATCCGTTCTACATATCTTGTTAAGACAGCTGACTTTATCGCATGTCATAACCAGGCTTATATCCATATGTATGATATCCTTAGCGATATTAAAGAAGGTGGTACATTCCTCTTCAATACAGTTTGGTCTCCAGAAGAACTGGATGAAAAACTGCCATCAAAGGTTAAACATCAGTTAGCTCAGAAACACGTTAAGTTCTACATCATCAACGCAGAAGATGTTGATAAAGAACTTAAGTTAAATGGTAAGACAAATGCCGTTCTTCAGGCTGCATTCTTCAAACTGGCTAACATCATTCCTATCGATACAGCTGTTAAGTATATGAAGGAAATGATCGTTAAGTCCTATGGTAAGAAGGGTGAAGATGTTGTTAACAAGAACTTCGCAGCTGTAGATGCTGGTCTTGATAAGATCGTAGAAGTTCCTGTTCCAGAAAGCTGGGCTACATGTCCTGATGACGCTCCTGTTGTTAAGGATGTTCCAGATTTCGTAAGAGACGTTGTAATGCCAATGAACGCTTGCGACGGCGATGCTTTACCAGTATCTGCTTTCAACGGCAGAGAAGATGGTCACTTCCCTCTGGGAACAGCTGCATACGAAAAACGTGGTGTTGCTGTCAGCGTACCTGTATGGGATGCTGCTAAGTGTATCCAGTGTAACCAGTGTTCATATGTTTGCCCTCATGCAACAATCAGACCTGTTCTGTTAACAGATGAAGAAGCAGCTGCAGCTCCAGCTAACTTCGGTGCTGTTCCAGGCAAGGCTAACCTTGCAGGCAAATATCAGTTCAAGATGCAGGTATCCCCTCTTGACTGTCTGGGTTGCGGCAGCTGTGCAAACATCTGTCCTACAAAGGCTCTTGAGATGGTTCCACTTGGAACACAGCTCGATGAAGCTCCTAACTGGGAATACGCAGTAGCTCTTCCACAGAAAGAGAACCCAATGGACAAATACACAGTTAAGGGTTCACAGTTTGAAAAACCATTACTTGAGTTCTCAGGTGCATGTGCAGGTTGTGGTGAAACACCTTACATCAAACTTGTAACTCAGTTATTCGGTGATAGAATGTATGTTGCTAATGCAACAGGTTGTACATCTATCTGGGGTGGTTCTGCTCCATCTATGCCATATACAACTAACGAAAAAGGTCAGGGTCCTGCATGGTGTAACTCACTGTTCGAGGATAATGCTGAATTCGGTTTAGGTATGTTCATGGGTCAGAAACATCGTAGAGAAGCATTAGCTAAGAAGATCAAAGGTCTTGTAGATCTTGGTGTTCTTGCTGAAGAAGCACAGGCTTGGTTAGATACTAAGGAAGAAGGCGAAGCTTCTAAGGCTACATCTGCAGCTCTGTTAGCAGCAGCTAAGGCTTACGCTGGCGACAATGCAGAAGCTAAAGCAATCTGTGATGCTATCGTTGAAGGCTATGACCTCTTAGTTAAGAAGTCACAGTGGATCTTCGGTGGTGACGGCTGGGCTTACGATATCGGTTACGGCGGTCTTGATCACGTACTTGCTTCCAATGAAGACGTTAACGTATTCGTTGTAGATACAGAAGTTTACTCCAATACTGGTGGTCAGGCTTCTAAGTCTACTCCTGTAGGTGCAGTTGCTAAATTCGCTGCTTCAGGTAAGAAGACAAAGAAGAAAGACCTTGGTATGATGGCTGCTTCTTACGGTTATGTATACGTAGCACAGGTTGCTATGGGCGCTAACATGAACCAGTTCATCAAAGCTCTTAAAGAAGCTGAAGCTTATCATGGCCCATCACTCATCATCGCTTACGCTCCATGTATCAACCATGGTATCAAGGGCGGTATGAAGGGTGCTCAGACAAGAATTAAAGAAGCTGTAGAGTGCGGTTACTGGTCATGCTGGAGATTCAACCCAGAACTTAAAGCTCAGGGCAAGAATCCATTTATCCTTGATTCTACTAAAGAACCTAAGGGCGACTTCAGAGCATTCATCATGAACGAAGTTCGTTATGCATCCCTGAAGAAAGGCTTCCCAGAAACAGCAGAAGCTCTGTACGCTAAGACAGAAGCAGATGCTAAAGACAGACTTGCTGGCTACATCAAGAAAGCAGCTGAATAATTCATCGTTAGATAATTTTTCAGAGTCAATGAATATACAGGCTCCGGTGCTGAGGCACCGGGGCCTTTTTCATGCAATAGGAAATTCCGAGGAATTTTCTATTGCATAAAAATGAAAAATAAATTCTTTACGTGCAAAGGCAGGATATAGTATAATCGGTATATTAAATAAATGAAATTATACTGGAAAGAGTGAAGAAATGGTTAAGACCTTTTATTTAAGTAATGGACTGAAGGTTGCAATGGAATATATGCCACAGTATCGTTCTGTATCTATGGGGGTATGGGTGAAAGCCGGCTCGGTCAATGAGAATAAACAGACCAATGGCATGGCACATGTGATTGAACATATGTTGTTTAAAGGAACGGAGAAGCGAACTGCCAGAGAATTGGCAGATGCCATGACAGAAATTGGCGGGAATATGGATGCCTATACGACGAAAGAATATACATGCTTTTACACGAAGACGCTGTATGAGCATCTTTTTTATGCCATAGATATTCTTGGGGATATGTTATCTAATTCCAAAATAGACGAGAATGATCTGAAAAAAGAACTGGGGGTTATTGCCGAAGAAATCGATATGTATGATGATTCCCCGGAAGATATTGTCCATGAACGGCTGCAGGAAGTAATCTGGAGAGAACATTCGCTTGGGTATCTGATTTCAGGAGATAAGCAGACAGTACTTGGCTTTAAGAGACAGGATGTGCTGGATTTTATGAAGCAATATTATACTGCTGATCGAATGACAATCGCTATATCCGGCTATTTTGAGGAAGCAAGAGTCCTTGAAGCACTGGAGAATTGTTTTGGAAGCATTGCGCCGGGGTATAAAGCCTCGCTTTTGGAAGCCAATGCGCAGATTGCAAAGGCAAAATACTATCCATCCCTTTATATGCAGCATAAGGATGTGGAACAGGTTCATATGATTATAGCCTTTGAATCTCTGGATTACTATGATCCTGAGAGATACATACTCAGTGTTGTCAACAGTCTGCTGGGCGGTAATGTGAACTCAAGACTTTTTCAGACAATCCGTGAGGAAATGGGATTAAGCTATGCCATTTATTCTTATGGCGGTTCCTATGAAAAAGGCGGACTTTTTCATATTTATGCGGCGGTTCATCCGAATCAGGTCAGGCCGGTATTGAAAGCGGTTGTGGATATTATTCAGAAGTTGAAAAAAGAGCTGGTATCTGATCGGGAGCTGTATATTGTGAAGGAATCCGTGAAAACAGACCTGATTATATCGGATGAGAGCACGTACAATAGAATCAGCAATTACGGCAAATCCTATATTCATGGGGAAACGATAGAGACTGTGGAAGAAGCGGCAGAAAAGATAGGGCAGGTAACGGCTGAAGAAGTACGGGCCTTTGTTCAGAAACATTTTGATCTGAGTCAGATGAGCCTTTCATTGGTGGGAGATTTGAAAACATTGCCGAGAGAAGAAATGGAAGAACTCTGGATGACATACAGAACGGAGAAAGCATGAGAATTACATTAGTAACAGTCGGTAAAATTAAAGAAAAATTTTTTGTACAGGCCATTGAAGAATATAGTAAGCGGTTAAGCCGTTATTGTAAATTAGAAATTATCGAAGTGGCTGATGAGAAGACGCCGGATAAAGCCAGTGAAGCCCTGGAACTGCAGATTAAGGAAAAAGAGGGCGAACGTATCTTAAAGTCGATTAAAGACGATAGTTATGTGATCGCTCTGGCCATTGAAGGGAAAATGCGCAGTTCCGAGGAGCTGGCGGCGAGAATTGAGAAGCTTGGAATCGGCGGTGAAAGTCATTTGACTTTTGTCATCGGCGGTTCTCTTGGTTTGGCTCCGGCAGTTTTAAACCGTGCCGATGAAAAACTTAGTTTTTCACCAATGACATTTCCGCATCAGCTGATGCGTGTCATTTTGCTGGAGCAGATTTATCGGAGCTATCGAATTATTAATCATGAACCTTACCATAAATAAAATGTAACTGTTCAGAGCCAAGCAAAATTTCAAAAAGCAGGTATAAAATGCTTGCATTTTTAAGGCTGTTTTTGAAATTTTATTTGGCGGATACGCCACACCGACGAAATGCGTAGCATTTTGGAGGTTAGCTCTGAACAGTTACAATAAAATAACAAGACATGATTTAGGCCATCATTCATAGAATAGATAAAAAATGGATGGTGCCGGTCATGTCAGTAAAAAGAGAACTGATTAAAGGAACTCTGATATTAACAGCAGCCGGGTTTGCAGCCCGGCTACTTGGCTTTTTTAACAGGGTTTATCTGGCAAATTTGATATCCAACGCAGAACTGGGGCGCTATCAGCTGATATTTCCGATTTTTATGTTTTGTATGGCAGTCAGCTGCGCGGGGATACAGGTGGCCGTGTCGAAAATGGTGGCGGCTTATCACGGCGCAGGCAAGAAAAAGGCAATCAGACAGACAATAAAATCGGCTGGGATTACGTCGCTGATTGTAGCATTACTGGGCAGCGGCTGTGTTATTGCTTTTTCTGAGCCTATCAGTCGGTGGATTTTAAAGGATATCAGTTGTCGGGGATATCTGGTGATTATGGCAATTGCCATTCCTTTTGCAGCAGTACATACTTGTGTCGGCGGTTATTTTTATGGTATCAGGCATACTGCAGTTCCGGCAGTGACGCAGCTTTTAGAGCAGGTTGTCAGAGTTGTGACCATTTATCTACTGGGTGCAATGATGTACCAAAAGGGAAAAATTGATGCTTCTGTTGCGGTCTGGGGATTGGCAGCGGGGGAAATATTTTCCTGCTTTTTAACTTGGATTTGTTATCGATTTAGTATTCGAAGTCAAAATGGGGGATCAGGGAGCGGGGAACCGATCAGAAAAATCCTCCGACAATTGTGGCAGTATGGCGGTCTTTTGACAGCTAACAGAGTATCAGTGACATTACTGCAAAGTACAGAAATGATTCTGATGCCTGTGATGCTGGCAAAATATTATGGAGATACAGAAAGTGCACTGTCTGTGTTTGGCATTGTTACGGGCATTGTGCTGCCGGTTATTCTGTTTCCAAATACAGTGACCAATGCAATGGCATCACTTTTGCTGCCGGCAGTAGCGGAGGCAGAGGAAGTTCATGATTACCGGGCAGTGTCGGTAGCAATTAAGAAAAGCCTGGAATATTGTCTGCTTCTGGGGCTTTTTTCAGGGTTAGTTTTTGGGGTTTGCGGTAATCAGATTGGCAGTCTGCTTTTTAACGATGTTGAGGCAGGGGGATACATACAGGCTTTTGCGATTCTCTGTCCGCTTATGTACATTCAGTCTTTGTTAGCAGGTGCGTTAAACGGGCTTGGAAAAATGAACGAAACATTGCTGCATCATGTGATTGCTTCGGGTATCCGGCTGTTCGGTGTGGTTGCCCTAATGCCTAAAATGGGGATTTATGGTTATATTGCAGGTGTATTTTGGGCCAATGTAGCAGTAACGGTTATCGCTGCGGTTCGTCTGTATCAGATTGTGGAAGGAATAAGTACTGCAAAAAGAGATTGATTTTTATGATATCTGTGTTACAATATATATAACAGATGGACAATGTTTGTTACCAGACAATAGGTGCAGGAGATGCTGTCCGTCCTTCAGGACTCACAGATGAGGCCTGAACAGAATATAATATAATCATAAGAGAAGGTGAGCATATGATACTGGAGATAGATTTTAACAGTGATGAAGCCTTGTATATACAGCTGCGTAATCAGATCGTCATCGGTATCGCCACGTCTCAGCTTTCGGCGGGGGATTCACTGCCGTCGGTGAGACAGCTGGCTGACCGTGTGGGTATCAACATGCATACAGTGAATAAGGCATATACGGTATTGAGACAGGAAGGCTATGTGAAGCTGGACCGAAGGAAAGGTGCTGTTATAGCCATAGACTGCAATAAGGCATCGGCGCGCAATAAATTGCTCAGAGATCTGCAGGTGATGCTGGCAGGTGCCATGTGCAAGGGAATTACAAGAGATGAAGTGCATGAGATGATCGATATGATCTATGATTATTATGAACAGCCGGCGAATTATCCGGAGGAGGGATAGCGTATGCTTTGTGATGGATGTCATGAGAACGAGGCGGTCGTTTTTTATACAGAGATTATTAATGGCGAGAAGAAGGAACTCCATTTGTGTGAGGCCTGTGCGGCCAAGGAGACCGGCATGGATCAGTCATTTGTTTCATTGACGGATACATCATTTTTGGCGAATTTACTGGCAAGTGTCCTTGGTAAGCACCAGGAGACAGATGATGAAGAGAATCTGAAGAAGACGAATCTTGTTTGTCCGTCCTGCCATATGACATATAATGAATTTTTGAAATATGGTACCTTTGGGTGCCCGGATTGTTATAAGACATTCAACTTTGTATTGGATGGTTATCTGAAGAAGATACAGGGCAATTGTGAACATACAGGTAAGGAACCGCTTTATGGCGGGGAGACGGTACATATCCCGTCAATCACAGCAGATACTGATCGCACTGAGATGAAGGATGCTGAACAGGACATCGCATTTACAGTGGATGCCGGCTCAACAGAGGAAGAACTCCGGGCGGCATTGAAGCGGGCTGTGGCGAAGGAAGAATATGAAGAGGCGGCCAGAATCCGTGATATAATCAGAGCCGGCAGAAAAGAGGCGGATGAACATGCGTAAATGGTATGAAATGGAAGCGTGCAATCAGGGACCCATCATAGGCGGTCAGGTATATCTGGTCCGCAATATTATGGGATATCCTTTTGAAGCGAAGATGAAGGAGGAAGAACAGAAAGCCCTGATGGCAGCCGTGTGCTATGCGGTACGTGAATCAGAAGAGGTTCTCCAGAAGAAGTTTGTGTTTATTAACTTTTCTGAGGTCAGAGATTATGAGCAGCAGGCATTGATCGGAAAATTGGCCATTCCGCCGCAGATGTTTGAAAAGGGCCATGAAGCGGGAATCCTTATATCAGAGGATGAATCCATTTCAGTACTTGTTAACGGCAAGGAACATCTTTGTATACAGGTATCCTGTCCGGGCAATCATATACAGGAAGCCATGGCATTGGCGGGTCAGGTGGATGATTGTCTGAATCAGTATTTGAAATATGCTTTTAGTAAGAAGTATGGCTATCTGACTTCCAGTCCGCTTTATATGGGGACAGGAATGTCAGCATCTTATCTGCTGCATCTGCCGTATCTGGAGAAGAAATCTGTGATGCATCAGATAGAGAAACAGATCAGTCAGTATGGATTTACACTGAGACCGCATTTTGACGGGCAGACAGAGGCACCGGGCAGTGTTTACAGGATGCGCAACAGAAAGACATTGGGCCTTTCTGAAAGCGAGATTACTTCTGCATTGGAACATCTGGCGGGACAGTTGGCGGAGCAGGAGGAAGCGCTTGCCAGACAGTGTTTCAATGAGGATCGTCTGAATCAGGTGGATCCTATGTATCGTGCCTATGGTTTGATTAAGTATGCCAGAAAGCTTGGATATGATGAGACCATGGCCTGTCTGTCTCTGCTCCATGCCGGAGATCTGTATCAAATTTGGCCGGAACAGGCAGAGATATGCCCATTTGCTGTTATGTTGAATACGGCGGATGCTGTTTTGTCAGCAAGTGCTGAGAAGAATATCAGCAGCAGTGAGCGCGGGAGAGCCCGGGCAGATTATATTCGGAGGAATTTGCCGGTGCTTGATGCATCAGAAGCAGTTTCTTCTTAGTGAGAAATAAAATGTACAACAGGAGGCTTTTATTTTTATGCAATATAGATTTACACAGATGGCAGCCAATGTGATGCATTATTCCAAGGAGGCTGCAGCAGAACTGAATCACAGTTATATCGGAACAGAACATATTCTGATCGGATTGCTGCGGGAGAAAGAAGGACTGGCATGCCAGGTGCTGGAAGATCATGATGTGACAGAGGAGAAGGTACTGCACATGGTCAGTCAGCTGATTCAGGGCAGTCAGACAATGGTGGCAGAGCCGGAGGAATACACACCGCGAAGCCGCCGTATTCTGGAGATCGCTAACCGTGAAGCCATGCGGTTCAGAGCTTCAGCAATAGGAACGGAACATCTTTTGATTGCCATATTAAGAGAAACAGATTGTGTTGCGGCACAGCTGTTATATTCCCTCGGTGTGCAGGCACAAAAGGTTTATCAGGATATTGTACTTGGTATCGGTATGGATGCCAGGGCAGCGAAGGCAGATATGCCGTCGGCCAAGGGCAAGTCGCGGAGGAAGAACGAACCTTTAATGGTTGATCAGTACAGCAGAGATCTGACGGCCTATGCCAGGGAGGGCAAGCTGGATCCGGTGATCGGACGTCATGATGAGATTCAGCGGGTGATTCAGATACTTTCCAGAAGAACGAAGAACAATCCTTGCCTGATCGGTGAGCCTGGTGTTGGCAAAACCGCTGTTGCGGAAGGACTGGCACAGAAGATTATCAGCGGCAATGTACCTGAGACAATCAAGGACAAGCGGGTTCTGACACTGGATATTTCCGGCATGGTGGCCGGTTCAAAGTACCGGGGTGAATTTGAAGAGCGTATTAAACGCGTGATCAGTGAAGTCAAAGAAGACGGCAATATTTTGCTTTTTATCGACGAAATTCACACGATTATCGGTGCCGGCGGTGCGGAAGGTGCTATTGATGCGGCCAATATCCTGAAACCGTCACTGGCCAGAGGTGAACTGCAGATTATCGGTGCCACGACCATTGAAGAATATAGGAAGCATATTGAGAAGGATGCGGCCCTTGAACGTCGTTTTCAGCCGGTAATGGTGGAGGAACCATCTGAGGAGGAAGCTGTTGAGATCCTGATCGGTCTGAAGGGGGCCTATGAGAATCATCATCATGTGACTATTACAGATGAGGCTCTGGAGGCAGCTGTTCATTTGTCTGCAAGGTATATCAATGATCGTTTTCTTCCGGATAAGGCCATTGATCTGATCGATGAAGCGTGTTCCAAGGTAAGACTGAGCTCTTACACATCATCTCCAAAAGTAAAAGAATTAGAGAAAAAGGTAGCGGAACTTGAGGAAGAGAAAGAGCAGGCTATTAAGGATGAAGCCTATGAACGTGCCAGTGAGATCAAGAAGAGGCAGAAGGAATTAAATGATGAGATGATCCGTCTTAACAGCGAGTGGGAAAAGGTTCGCAGCAGCGAACAGTTGATCGTTGGAGAGAACGAAGTAGCAGACATTGTGGCCAGTTGGACCAAAATCCCGGTCAGAAAGCTTGAGGAAGAAGAGTCAGAACGCCTGAGAAAGCTTGAATTGATTCTGCATGAACGTGTGATCGGTCAGGAGGAAGCCGTGAGTGCAGTGGCCAAAGCCATCCGACGCGGCAGAGTCGGTCTGAAAGATCCGAAGCGTCCGATTGGTTCCTTCTTGTTCCTGGGACCTACAGGTGTCGGCAAAACGGAATTGTCCAAGGCGCTGGCAGAGGCAATGTTCGGCAAAGAGGATGCCATGATCCGGGTTGATATGTCAGAATACATGGAGAAACACAGTGTGTCTAAACTTATCGGATCACCTCCGGGATACGTCGGCTATGATGAGGGAGGACAGCTCAGTGAGAAGATCAGACGGAATCCTTACTCGGTTTTACTGTTTGATGAGATTGAGAAGGCACACCCGGATATTTTCAATATTCTTCTGCAAGTTCTCGATGATGGTCATATTACAGATTCCCAGGGAAGGAAGATCGATTTCAAGAATACAGTGATCATCATGACTTCAAATGCTGGGGCAGCCAATATTGTCACACCGAAGAAACTGGGATTTTCAGTGGGGGATACACATGAAGCAGATTATCAGAAGATGAAAGCCAGCGTCATGGATGAAGTGAAACACCTTTTTAAACCGGAATTTTTAAATCGTATCGATGAGACGATTGTTTTTCATCCGCTGACGAAGGAGAATGTCAGGGATATAGCGGATATTATGCTGAGGACAATCTGCGGAAGAATCAAGGAGCAGCTGGGGGTTGAAACGGTGATTTCCGAAGCTGTCCGCGATCATCTGGCAGAAAAAGGGTTTGATGAGAATTATGGTGCACGTCCGCTCAGAAGGGTGATCCAGAATGAGATTGAAGATGCCATGGCAGAAGAATATCTGGATGGCAAGTTTGGTCAGGGAGATACCGTTGTACTTGAAATGAATGAAAATCATATTAAATTTGTTAGAAAATAATAAAGACTCTGGTCATGCGGCCTATTTTCATGTATAATAGGGTGGCAGGCAATTTTACCTGAATTATGAACAAGTGATAAACATACACAGAGATGTATGTGACTGGAGGATAAGGACATGGCAGTTGTTGAAGAATTAATTCGTGTTGAGAACGAAAATGGCTTAAGCTTTGGTGATTATACACTGAATGCCAAGAAGAAGGTCTCTGATTTCGAGTTTCATGGTGATATGTACAAGGTGAAGACATACCGTGACATTACGAAGCTTGAGAAGAACGAATTATTTGTATATGAATCTGTACCTGGAACATCTGTATTCGATTTCGAAGAGACAGATGCCAGAACAGAGTTTGAAGTTGAAGGATTTGAAGATACACAGATTACACTGGAACTGGAAGCTGAACAGGAATATGAAGTTTTTGTGGATGATGTGAATATCGGACGAATGACAACGAATCTTGGTGGCAAGCTTGTATTGAGTGTTGAACTGGGATCTGCACAGAAGCATGTGAAGGTTGTCAGAGTGTAGATAGCGGAGAGATGGAAGATTCTTCGCAATAGACCATTCATGAAGTGAACAAAAGATACTGCAGATAACACAATGCGTGAATTTGCAGTATCTTTTCGTTTTTTTGAGATGATAGAGACTCAGAATGGGCTATGAGTACAGAAAGTTTTGGATAAGAAGTAGGGTTATAGGAAACGGGAGTAGTTAAATGGCTAAAAGTAAGAATATATTTTTTTGTCAGGAATGTGGATACGAATCAGCTAAGTGGCTTGGACAGTGTCCCGCCTGTAAAGCATGGAATGCCTTTGTAGAGGAACCAACGATTGGAAAGGGAAGTGCGGCTTCCGGCGTCAGGCATCAGGCCAAAGCTTCCGAACCGGTGCTACTGTCATCGATTCATTCAAGTGATGAGAAACGCAGACCAACGGGAATTTCGGAATTTGACAGGGTTCTTGGGGGCGGTATTGTGCCGGGATCCCTTGTGTTAGTCGGCGGTGATCCGGGTATCGGAAAATCCACATTACTGCTTCAGATGAGTCGGTGTCTGTCTGAACAAAGCTGCCGGACGATTTATGTGTCAGGGGAAGAATCTCTGCAGCAGATCAGACTGCGAGCTGACAGACTGGGGGCATTTAAGAATGATCTGGCGATGCTGTGTGAGACGAACCTGGATGTGATACAGGAGACGATTCTGAAATATAAGCCGGAAGTGGTGATCATCGATTCCATTCAGACAATGTATTGTGAAGATATCAGTTCAGGGGCCGGAAGTGTCAGTCAGGTACGAGAAGCCACCAGTGTGCTGATGCAGCTGGCCAAGCGGGAGAATATTGCGATTTTTATTGTAGGACATGTGACAAAGGAGGGTGTGGTTGCCGGACCGCGTGTGCTTGAACATATGGTGGATACGGTTCTGTATTTTGAAGGTGACCGACATGCTTCGTATCGACTGCTTCGGGCTGTGAAGAATCGATTTGGTTCTACCAATGAGATCGGTGTGTTTGAGATGTGCAGTGAGGGATTGGCAGAAGTGAAGAATCCGTCGGAATTTATGCTCAGCGGCCGACCGGAAGGTACAGCGGGTTCGGTTGTGGCCTGTGCCATGGAGGGCACAAGACCGCTGATGCTGGAAGTACAGGCCCTTGTCTGTCAGACGAATTTTCAGATTCCGAGGCGTACAGCTGCGGGTACGGACTATAACAGAGTGAATCTTTTGCTGGCAGTGCTGGAGAAACGTTTAGGACTCAAACTGGCCGGCTGTGATGCCTATATTAATCTGGCCGGCGGCATGCGCCTGAATGAACCGGCTATTGATCTGGCGATTGTAGCAGCTGTTATCTCCAGTTATCGCAATGCAGCCGTTGAATCGGATACGATGATTTTTGGTGAAGTGGGATTGACAGGAGAAGTAAGAGCTGTTAGTCAGGCAGAACAAAGAGTACGGGAAGCAGAGAAACTGGGATTTAAAGTATGCTGCATTCCTCAGAGTAATATGAAGTACATCAGGAGCAAGGCCGGTATTCGGGTTATTGGCATTAGAAATGTCAAGGATTTATATGATTTTATATGCACAGGCAGGGTATCAGAATAGATTTTTCTTGTGTTTCTGCCGGAGTATTTGTATAATAAATGTGCAGAAATTCGGATAGAATTTTTAAATTTTTTGGAGGATAAACCAATGATGAATTATTGTATGGAGTGCGGTACAAAGCTTGAAATGAGGCTACCGCAATCCCACTGGCTTTAGACGGTGGGTTAAGGTAGCTAAAAGTTAGATATTATTGTATACTTATGGCATGGGGACATGGAAATCTAA
>QFCH01000190.1_pt1 | contig 126656 bp, 113 predicted proteins | sample 5346071 | NCBI WGS metagenome assembly QFCH01 (sample SAMN09062255, study PRJNA434731) | Human gut metagenome, whole genome shotgun sequencing project. | isolation source: stool timepoint B chromium assembly | host: Homo sapiens | collected 2015
CGGTGTATCTTACCGGAGCGGATTTCAGTGCCTTTGGAAATGACAGCAGCAGATTTTCCGCTTATTTTGCAGATTTCATATCACGGCCCGGGGAACCGCTCATATGGGGCGCTGCCTTCCTGTTTCTGTGTATCTACGTGGTTGTGCGGGGCGTGTCGGAAGGCATTGAACGGGTCAGTAAATTTTTAATGCCCGGCCTGTTCATACTGTTAACCGGGATCGTCATCTATGCCATGACTCTGGATGGGGCTGCCGAGGGGCTTAAATATATGCTGGCCGTGGACCCCGCAAAATTCAACGGAGGAACCGTGGTAGCCGCCCTGGGCCATGCCTTCTTCTCCCTCAGCGTGGGAATGGGCATCATGGTGACCTATGGCTCCTATGTGCCCAGGACAGAGAACCTGGCAAAAAGCGCCGGCTGTATCTGCATTCTGGACAGCCTTGTGGCTCTCCTGTCCGGACTTGCCATCGTGCCTGTGGTCTATATCACCGCTGGTCCCGAAGCCATGGGTATGGGAGGCGGTTTTGCCTTCATGGCTCTTCCTGAGGTGTTCAGCCGGCTGCCCGGCGGCGTGTTCTTCGGGTCTGCCTTCTTCCTTCTGCTGTTCGTGGCAGCCCTGACCAGCGCCATCAGTATCCTTGAGAGCTTCATCGCATGGCTTACGGAAGAATTCGGTTTCTCCAGGCTGAAAGCCACCCTGCTTCTTATGATTCCCATGTCATTCTTAAGCGCGGGCTATTCGCTGTCCCAGGGAGCCATGGACATAAAGCTTCCGTGGTTTGATTTTACCAATGGCGTCCAATACCTTCCCATGAACGCTGTCATGGAAAAATTCACCGACAATCTGATGATTCCTCTGGGAGCCCTGTTCTTCTGCCTCTTTGTGGGATGGGTATGGGGAACGGACAATGCCTCAAAAGAAATTGAAGCCTCCGGCCACAGCATGGCCTGGAAACGCCTATGGGCCTTTCTGGTAAAGTTCCTGGCTCCGGCGGTTATTGTGGTCATATTATATTTTACGGTTGGACGCGGACAGGGCCTGTCCTGATAAATCCATTCTGTAAATCATGATGAAACGGTTCCGGTATCCGTTTTTCCGGAACCTGTATTTACAGATTATGGAGGATTATCCCCCTGAGAAAGTGGCTGAAATCCGCCGCATCCGTCAGGAGGACCTGATACAGCCTCCCATTCCGATATTAAGCATCCTCTTCCAGTGCAGCTGATTCCATTCTTATTTTCAATGATAACTCCATAAATTAGGTTGAGCCGGCAAGAAAGGCCCTCTGCCAATCCCACCGGCTTATTATGTATGGTATCTATATGAAAAGCTCTGACTGCTTGTTTATGTCTTATAGTATACCGGCTATTTGTGTCATAAGTTTGACTGATTGCTAAATAGTTTCTAAAGAGACTTAAGAAAATATAACAGAATCTTTTTAATTTCTTGTGTTGACATATAATACTATATGCTGTATAGTATTGTCATATTATATGATATATAATATAATTCGGCTAATAATATTGTTTTTAGAACAGAGGGGTGCTTATGATATTTAACACTGGTTCCGCACTTTTAGACGCCATTGTGCTGGCAGTTGTCTCCAAGGTCGCGGAAGGGACTTATGGATATAAAATCACCCAGGATGTCCGGCAGGCCATCGACATTTCAGAATCCACCTTATATCCGGTGCTGAGACGCCTCCAGAAGGAGGACTGCCTGGAAGTGTATGATATGGCCATTGACGGCAGGAACCGCAGATATTACAGGCTGACGGAAAAAGGCAGGGTACAGCTGAATTTGTACCGGGGGGAATGGGTAACTTATTCACAGAAGATATCCCAGATATTTAAGGAGGCGAAGCTATGACCAGGGATGAGTTTATGAAGGAGCTTGCATATCTTCTGCAGGACATCCAGGATGAAGACAAGGACGATGCGGTCCAATACTATACAGATTACTTTGAAGAGGCCGGTCCTGATAAGGAAGCAGAGGTCATCCAGGAATTAGGAAGCCCTGAACGGATTGCCGCCATCATCCGTGCTGACATAGCCGGACATCTGGAGAGCGGCGGAGAATTCACTGAACAGGGATATCAGGATGAGCGGTTCCGTGATCCCGGCTATGCCATGGCAAAGCGTCTGGACCTGCCGGAAGAACAGGAGAACGCCGCACAGGGAAGGGGCAGCAGGGGACAGGGCTATAACCGGGAACAGAACTTTGACCGGGAACAGAGCTTTGACCGGGAAGGCGGCTTTAACCAGGAGCAGAGTTTTAACCATGGGCCGGGTGAGACTTATACAGAAGGGAACAATGGAACTTCCAATCCCCCTCCCCCCAGGACCAGTAAGGTGATAAAGCTCATATTATGGGCTGTGCTCATCGTTGTGGCCTTTCCCGTGTTCCTTGGTGTTGGCGGCGGTCTGCTGGGTCTGGCCGCGGGAGTCCTGGGCATTCTGACAGCTGTCCTGGTGACACTTGGAGCCACCACCTTTGCAGTGCTCCTGGGCGGTATTGTTATGCTTCCCTACGGTGTGTTCCACATGTTTTCCCATCCCCTGGACGGACTCATGGCCTCCGGCACAGGATTGATCCTGCTGGGCGCCGGAGCCCTGTGCCTGGCTCTTTCCGTACTGTTTTACGGAAGGTTTGTTCCTTTCGTCATACGAAGTATCGTCAATGGGCTTAGCCGCCTGCTTCACCGAGGGAGGTAATAAAATGAAGAGATTTGTAAAGATATGCGCCATCACCGGACTGATACTCCTTCTCCTTGGTCTGGGCATCACTGCTGTCTCAGCCGCCATGGGAGGACGATATACAAACAGCCTGCCGTCCCGCCTGGCCTCCAGGGTATGGCACAACCACATGCCGTGGCTGGTCCGCTGGGGCGATGACCGGGCGGATGCCTGGGATGACTGGGATGGCTGGGATGCCTGGGATGACTGGGATGCCTCGGATGACTGGGATAACCCGGATGACCCGGATGATACAGACCGCTCCCGCGGCCCCTCGCAGATAAAGACGGTATCTGATCCCTCCTATGCACAGGCCAGAAAACTGGATGTGGATATAGACAAAGGGGTAATCCGCGTTTTAGAAAAAGAGGGTATTTCCCAAATCCAGGTCAATGTACAGGATACCTATAACCGCACACAATGCTACATGGATGAATTCACACTGAAGGTTAAGAGGGAATCAGGACGCAGCCGGGGCAATGAGGCTCCCCGAATCGAGATTCTGATTCCGGCCGGATACGGGCTTGACAAATTGTCCCTGGATATGGGCGCCGCGGAGTGCACGGTTCTTGGCGTCACCACCTCCAAACTGGAGATTGACACAGGCGTTGGCGCCATTACATTTTCAGGCACTGTCAACGGGGACGTGGAGGTAGAGACAGGTGTGGGAGATGTGACCCTTAACCTGACCGGTTCCCAAGACGGGTACAATTACCAGGTGGAGTGCGGTGTGGGAAGCATTGATGTGGGCGCTGAACACTACACCATGCTCTCACACGAAACTCACATCAACAACAAGGCTCCCTACACCATGGAACTGGAATGCGGCGTGGGAAACATTGCTGTAAACTTTGACCAAATCTTATAGATTCCTACAGAAAAGGAGATAGAACTATGGATAAGAAATTATACCGTTCAAACATAAATAAAATGCTCTGCGGCGTATGCGGAGGCATTGGAGAATACTTTAACATTGACCCCACCATCATCCGCCTTATTTGGGCCATCTTTGCCTGCTCCGGCCCCGGAATCATAGCTTATTTTGTGGCCGCCATCATCATTCCCCTGGCGCCAAACTAAGGCCGGCTAATTATCCGCCTCCTCCGGGATCTGCAGCCATACGGAGGCATAAAACATACCGGCTTTTTGTTCAAATAATGTATCTCCTCCATACCTGTCCGCAATTTCCCGGATGGAGGATACGCCGATTCCCACCCCTTTCCGCTTGGAGGAAAGGGGTGTTTTTCCGTCAGCGTCAAACCGCACTGTCCCGGAACAGGTGTTGTCTGTCAGAAATACCAGGCTGCTTTTGTTTTTCCTGAATATCCGCAGCCGGATGGAGCATTTACCATTCTTCTCACGCAGACAGGCCTCCACCGCATTTTCCAGCAGGTTGCCCAGTATAACCGTCACCTCCGTATCCGAGACAGGACATTGCTCCGGGTAATCTGCCTGGGCTTCAAAACGGATTTTATGCCTGCGGGCCTGGGAAGCATAGTAGCAGATTAACGCATTGATCACCTGGTTGCGGCAGTATATTTCTATGATATCAGGAGGCAGCTCTGTCTTATAAATCTCAATATACTCAGACAGACCCGCCCTGTCATCCCTCTCTATGTAGGACTGAACCACGGCCAGATGCTGGCGCAGGTCATGGCGCGCCTTTTTCATTTCCTCCATATGGGCTGATACGGTTTCATACTGCTTTTTCTGGGCCAGAAGGCTCCTGTCCGCATACTTTAATTCCTCCTCCAGCTGTGTTTTTCTGCGGGATATTTCTAAAACCCTCAAAAAAACATAGGATACATAACAGGTTCCAAACAGCATCAGATACCTGGAAATCAGGAACTGCCAGGAAGCATAGGCATACACATCCTGCACCGTGCAGTACAGCATACCGAACAAAGTGGAAAACAGCGGAATCTTCCACATGTACTGCCACATCTTCCTGTCCTCCATCTTCAGGGCTTCCCTCACGGTATGTCCCAGGAAATGGAGTATAAAGGGATAGGTGATAAGCAGAATGACCACCCTGGCCGTATTATAGATGAGATACGGGTGTCTGTCTGAAAAGTCCCAGAAAAACCGGCTTTCAATGAAATTGGCATTGCCAAACACAAAGAAAGACCAGGACATTAAAACCAGGTAGGTGAACATAAGCTTCTGGAACTGCTCTCTGATTAATAAAAATGAACATATCAGATTAAACAGCATAAAACTGTACCGCATCAGGGTAGTCCAGCGGGCAGCTGCCTCATAGCCTCCCTGATTGATAAGATAGAAGGCTGCGCTGTTCACGCAGGATACCGCTGTCAGCAGCATCACCACATACCTGTACCGTATTTTTAATTTATCCCTGTGAATCCAATACCTGGGAAGGCCGAAGGGTATAAAATCCAGAAATGGAAACAGTAATGTCATGGCAATATCTATCATAACAAATCCTCCTCCCTTGCCCGCCGGAACATATACTGTGAAAACCGGCTCTTGATTTCCTTATGGTCCCGCTTGCGAAACGGAACACGTTCACCGGTATCCATAAGGAATTCCAGCTCCTCCATGCGCCTCACGCGGTCCATATTAATGATGAGTCCCCTGTAACAGGGCAGGAATTGGGGATAGGCGGACAATACCGCCTCCAGAGAAGCAAAGGCCACACGGTATCTCAGGACTCCCTGCATATCCGTATGGATCTGCACATAATGGCCGTCCCGGTCACACCAGAGGATTTCCTTTAACAATATCCTGTCATCACCCAGGGCAATGAAACGTGCGTTCATTATCTTCCCCAAGCGGGCCAGTCTCATGGTTTCCCCAAACGCCTCATATGTAAAGGGTTTTATCAGATAACCGCTGGCTCTGACCCCATAGCTGTCCACTGCATGGTCACTGCTGGTGGTAACAAAAATAAGGGCAGCCTCCTCATCCAGTTTCCTTATCTCCCTGGCCGTGTCCATTCCGGACATCCCCTCCATATACTGGTCAATAAAAATCACATCATATACCTGTGGCCGGAAGGCGTCAAGGAACCTGGTCCCGCTTTCAAACTCATCCAGTTCCGGCTCCTCCCCCTGGTAATTTTCACGTATATAGCGCAGCAGATATTCCTTTATATCCTGTCTGCACACCGCTAAATCGTCTATAATGGCAACTTGCATAAAATCCTCCCCTATACCGGCAAGAAATGCTTTCCTGATTTCATTTTACAAAAAACAAATCCGTATGGCAAATGCAAAATCAGGCCAAAACCTGCAAAATGAAGCCACCCCATTGAAAATATGGCAGAAAAACGTTATGTTTGAATTAAATCTAAGAACCCATATACGAAAGGGGGAGCACGGCATGGAAATCATCATATGTGACGACAACCTGTCAGAACGATCCTTAATGATAGATTACATTCTTAAATGGGCCTCGGAAAAATACCTTGAAATACAGATTAATACCTGTAAAGACTGGATGGAACTGGCCGCTGCCCTGGAAGGAAGGGAATGGGACATGGTCATCGTTTCCCTGGACGGCGTGAGAGGCCTGGATACCGCAGCCAGTGCGCAGCCGCTCTCCAGGAGGCTTATCTGGATTTCCGACCTGGATTTCGGAGTACAGGCCTACAGAATGTGTGTGAGCTACTTCTTCATGAAGCCGGTCAGCTGCCAGAAAATGCAGCGGGCTCTGGAGTGTGCTCTGAAAGAGCAGAGCACAACGTGATATCTGGAGGGATGTAAAATGAAACAAAGACAGCATACAGACATTTACAAAAAGACGCGCAAACAGCTGGAGCAGGAAAATTGTGCCCTGCAGACCCTGGCGGAACTGGATGGACTGACCGGACTGTATAACCGCATCACCATGGAACGCAGGGTGGACGACCATCTGCGCAGTAAACAGCCGGGGACCATGATTGTTCTGGATCTGGACCATTTCAAACAGGTAAATGACCGTTACGGCCATATTGCCGGGGATATGCTGCTGTGCACCATTGCCAATGTGCTGAAAAAGATGTTCAGCGGCCGCAATCTGGTGGGGCGTGTGGGAGGAGATGAGTTTGTGATTTTCATTCCCTCTGTTCTGGATGACTCAATGACTGCCGGAGAATGCCTGCGGATTCAGGAGCGGTTCCGGGAAGTGCGGCTGGGTGATTCCATCCTGATTAAGCTGTCCATCACCATAGACAGTTCAGACAGCCGGACCTGCAGCAGGTACCGGGATATGTTTGACTGCGCGGATCAGAAAATCATGGCAAAAAAGCGCCTTCGGAACCTAAAGGACGGCAACGGCCTTATATCCCCGGCCAGGGAACCGGCAGGCATACAGCCCGATATGAGTCTGATCGCCAGGGAAATGGAAGAAAAGGAAACCCAGCCAGGAGCCTACTGCCAAGATTATGACACCTTTAAACAAATCTTCCGCCTGGAGGAAAGGCGCCTCAGAAGGGATAAGAAAAGGGCCTTCATCATATTATTTACCCTGACAGACCGGAATAACGGTTTCCTCCCCCTGGACAAAAGGGATACTGAGATGGATATTCTGGGAGAGAAAATAAAACAGAGCCTGCGTATGGGAGATGTGTACACCAGGTACAGCAGCTGCCAGTATCTGGTAATGGTGCTGGATGTATCCATAGAAAACGTGGACGTTATCGCCAGCCGCATCTGCAGCGCCTACTACCAGATGCATCAGGAAACGGCTGACAACCTGGTTCTCCACCACAGTTACCCTTTAAAGCCGGCACGGGGACGGCCCAGGGCCTCCCGTCCCCAGTGAAGCCTTAACCTGTCAAATACCCACTGGAACAGCAGCGGCAGCACAATGGCCCACATAAGATAAACCACCCTGAACTGAGGCAGAGCTTTGGGAAAATAGCAGTACCAGAGGTCTGCCTTATACTGTTCAAAACTGAATCCGGGAAAGAGGGCAGTGTACTTTGCCAGTGCCGCGAACAGGGTTTTAAGAACCATGAGAGCCATGATGTGATGCATCATCACCGCATATGTATGACTGCCAAAATACCTGATATACCTGCCGTCCCCAAATGCTCCGGCCAGGATGCGGGATACCCTGAGCCAGAACGCGATTCCCAGTGCAGCCGTGACATAGGGCAGCAGGATTCCTGTAAAGCCGTTGCAGAAGGCCACGGAGTAGATGAGGGGGCGGCCGGACATGGCCAGAAGCAGCCAGGCAGCCAGGATAATGCCAAAGTACAGCCCATGGTCTGCCCTGTCCCCTGCCTCCAGTTTTTCCTTATACAGGGTGCCTGCGCCGTAGCAGGGCAGCAGGAACATCATACGCACCAGCGTAAGCCATCCGCCCTGATACCGGCCGGATAATGCCAGAAGGATGCCGCATACCCCTATGGACAGGTACAAAAAAAACACTGCATATTCAGAATCCACCCGCTTTAAAAGGCGGCGTAAAAGCACATTGGCCATTTCCACCAGAAACAGGGCCGGCACAAACCAGGCAGCCAGATTATATTCAAACTGATGTCCTGTGATAAATGGTTCCACAAACAGATTCCATAAGCTCAAATCTCCCCCGAAGGCAAAGCCGGCTCTGTGGAGCCCCTGGGCAATCATGCCATAAATCAGATTGTACACCATATACGGCCCCAGCAGACGGATTATTTTTTTCTTCGCATAGGCGCCCAGCCGGTGCTCGCTTCCCTTTTTGTAAAAATACCCGGAGATAAAGGCAAACAGGGGCATGTGAAAGGAGTAGTAGGGCACCAGTCCCCCAATGTCCAGATAACTATTATTGAGATGCCCGTCCACCACAAAAAACATGCCCAGGGCCGACAGAATGCAAAACTGCATATTGATCCCCGCACAGGGCTGCCCCTTCGGCATCTTTGCAGCCCGGTTCCCGCCGGGCCGGGCCGTATCAAATCGTCCTTCTGCCATGTCCGGCCTCCGTCTTATACATTTTCCTGAAATTCGATGGCGTCATTCCCATGACCGACTTAAACACCCTGTTAAAATGAGTGATGTTGGAGAATCCCGTGTCCCGGCTGATTTCCGTGATATTTTTATTGGTCTCCATAAACATCCTCTGGGCATTCATGACCCGTGTAACATTCACGTACTGGATAATGGTGCTGTTGGTATAACGCTTGAACTCCCTGCACAGGTAGTAGGGACTCACATAGGACATCTGGGCCAGCTGGTCTATGGATATGTCCTCCTGGTAATTCTGGTGGATATAGCTGATTACATCTGTTATCCGGTTGCGCTTTTCCGGCTTCACCGGTGTCTGAATGTTTCTGGCAATGGTCAGTAAGGCCATGTTTAACAGGGTATGGATATAGTCCTCATGATAAGCCTGAGGGTCGTCCTGTTCCTTAAGCAGGTCATCCAGCATGCGGTGCACCACCTGCTTTTCCCGCTGGTCCGGCTTATATACCCCGGTTCCCTTTTCCAGCACCTTTAACAGCTGCACGGAGTCCACTTCCTCCCTGGAAAAATACACCAGAATCCGCTTAAACGGCACATTTTCCTGGCCGTAGGAGTGGTGCATCACATAGGGGGAAAATATAAGGAACTCTCCCGGATGGATGCAGTAGAGACGGTCCTGGATAATGTGAAACCGTTCTCCTTCCTCCAGATAATATAATTCAAAATAATCATGATAATGGGACTTTGACATATTGTCATTGACTCCCTGTATGCGTTCGCCGGCAATGCTCCTTCCCTGAGCCATCATAATTCCAGCCTGGTCTATCAATCCGCTTTCTCCCTTCTTTGGTACATATATCCAATTCCCATGTTTTTATATACGTAAAACACACGGAAACACCATAGCGCTTCCAAATTAATACAGCAAGATATGTTTAATTTCCACCATAATACTGCAAATATTGTCTAGTTTAGGCGGCCTTAATTCTATATGATAATAACATAAAACCGGTTGAAATAAAACAAGGAGGCAACAATTTATGAAGGTTTGTACGAATGCTTACACGGTCGCCAAAAAGGACAATTACTTTTCAGTGATGACCAACAGTGTGGAAATCCGCATTCTTTTTCTGACAGATTCCATCCTGCGTATCAGGGCCGGATTTGACGGCGATTTCGCGGAGGAATCCTACAGCCTTGTGATGACAGCATGGGAAGACCGGATGGATGATTTCCTGAAGGGCCGCAGAACACGGGTGGAAGCGGCAGACGCAGTCCTGTCGGACGGGGACAGGGAGGCAGTAATTGAGGGACGTATTCTGAAGGTAGTGGTGGAGAAGGATCCGTTTCGCATCTGCGTGTATGACAAAGAGGGAACCCTGCTTCACGCCGACATCGTGGATTTAGCCTATATGGAGGACAGCAACCACCGCCGGATTCACACCAGTGAGATTTCACCGGAAGACTGTTTCTACGGTTTTGGAGAGAAGAGCGGCAGCTTCAACAAAGCCCAGAAATTCATGAGCATGAGCCCCAAAGACGCCATGGGATACAACCCCAGGGAAACCGATTCACTTTACAAACATATCCCTTTTTACATAAAATTAAACCGCGGAACCAGGAAGGCTGTGGGGTATTTCTACCACAACACCTGTGAGTGCGATTTTGATATGGGCCGCGAAAAGAGCAACTACTGGAAGCCCCACAGCCGTTACCGGACAGACGGCGGCGACATTGACCTCTTCCTCATTGCAGGCCCCTCCGTGCGTCAGGTCGTGGAGCGCTATACGGATCTCACCGGCAAATCAGCCATGCTTCCCCGGTATGCGCTTGGATACCTGGGATCCTCCATGTACTATCCGGAGCTGGATAATGACTGCGATGACGCTATCCTGGATTTCATCGACACCACCAGGGAAGAGAAGATACCGGTTGACGGTTTCCAGCTTTCCTCCGGCTACTGCACCGTGGAAACGGACAAAGGCATCAAGCGCTGCGTCTTTACCTGGAATAAAAAGCGCTTCAAGAACCCCGGGGAATTCTTTGCTCAGATGGAAAAGAGAGGAGTAACCGTGTCCCCTAACGTTAAGCCGGGCATCCTCCTGATTCATCCCAGGCTGGATGAGATGAAAGCCAAAGGCATGTTTATAAAGGCCAGCGGCAGCGATGAACCCGGTATCGGAACATGGTGGGGCGGCAAGGGTGTGTTCGCAGACTTTACCAACCCCTCCACCCGGACTTACTGGAAGGAAATGCTTAAGGAAAATGTCCTGGAATACGGCACCAGCTCTGTGTGGAACGACAACTGTGAATATGACAGCCTGGTGGATAAGGACTGCCGGTGTGATTTTGAGGGCAAGGGCGGTACCATCGGCCAGCTGAAGTCCGTCATGTCCAATATCATGTGCCATATCACGGATGAGGCTATTCACGAAACCTTCACCAACACCCGCCCTTATATCGTGTGCCGTTCCGGCCACTGCGGCATCCAGCGCTATGCCCAGACCTGGGCAGGAGACAACCTGACCTGCTGGGACTCCTTAAAATACAACATTGCAACCATCCTGGGCATGAGCCTTTCCGGCGTAGCCAACCAGGGCTGCGACATCGGCGGCTTCTACGGACCGTCGCCGGAAGCAGAGCTTATGGTGCGCTGGATTCAAAACGGTATATTCCAGCCCCGTTTCTCCATCCACTCCACCAACACCGACAACACGGTGACAGAACCCTGGATGTACGGCGACTGTACGGATTACATCCGGGAGGCTATCGGACTTCGCTACCAGTTAAGTCCCTACCTCTACTCACTGATGGAGCGGGCCCATGAAACAGGACTTCCCATCATGGAGCCCATGTGCAGTGCATTCCAGGAAGATGTGAAGTGCTACGAGGAGGGCGTGGACTTTATGCTGGGAGATTCCCTGCTGGTGGCCAATGTGGTGGAAAAGGGCGCCGTCTCCAGAAAGGTATACCTGCCTGAAGGCGAAACCTTCTACGATTTCTATACAAGGTCCGCCTATGAGGGAGGCCGCATCGTGGAGCTTCCTGTGGACCTGGGATCCATACCCCTGTTTGTGAGAAGCGGAGCCATTATTCCCATGGCGGAAGACAGGCTTGATAACCTAAAGACCCAGCAGGCAGAACACCTGCGAATCCTGTGCGCGGCCGACAGGGACGGCCGGTTTGAGCTCTATGAGGACGACGGCATTTCCATGGACTATGAAAAGGGAGGCTTCCTGAAGACCTCCATAACCATGACAGCCGGAGAACGCACTGTTTTGGATTTCCATCAGGAAGGCCATTATGAGACAGCCGTAAAGACGCTGTATCTGGATATGATACACCATGAGAAAGCACCTTACTGGGTTAAGGCAAACGGCGAGACCATTCCTCATTTCCTCCACAGGAGAAAATTTGAGGATGCGGACTGCGGATGGTATTACAGCCAGAGGCTTAAGTCCGTTCAGATTAAATACCCTAATCCTAAGAAGGATTATCAGGTGATCGTATCTTTTGAACAGTTCGACCTGATTGGTATGTAAAGACAGGCATTCGCTTCCCCTCCCGCTTACAGAGGGGAAGCCGCTACATAGAAAGGGGATATTGAAAATGAAAAAATTTGCAGCAGCAATGGCAGCGGCTTTGAGTCTGGCTGTACTGGGGCTTTCCGGGTGCGCCCAGAGCGGCGCCAAGACCAGCGCGGAGGCCTCAGCGGAAAATCCCATGGTGCTTACTCTGGCTCACGGCCTCAGCGAAACCCATACGGTACATATTGCGATGACGGAATTTGCAGACAAGGTGGAGGAACGGACAAACGGACGAATCCAGGTCCGCATCCTTCCAAACGGCCAGCTGGGTTCCGAAAATGAGAACATGGAGCAGCTGATGGCCGGTGTCATTTCCATGACCAAGGTATCTGCTCCCGGCCTTGCCACCTACAACGAATCCTATCATGCCTTCGGCCTTCCCTATATCTTTGACGATACGGAAGACTTTTACCATGTAATGGATTCCGATCCGATGCAGGACTTCTTCCTTTCCTCCTCTGACGACGGATTCGTCACCCTGACCTACTACACCTCAGGCGCCCGTTCCTTTTACACCAAGAACAAGGCAATCCGCACGCCGGCTGACTTAAAGGGGCTGAAAATCCGTGTACAGGATATGAAATCCCAGACTGATATGATGAAGGCCTTAGGCGGAATCCCGGTAGCCATGTCCTACGGCGATGTATATACCTCTCTCCAGACCGGCATTATCGACGGCACTGAGAACAATGAAACAGCACTTACCACCGGCAAGCATGGCGAAATCTGCAAGGTATATTCCACAGACCAGCACGCCATGATTCCCGATGTAATGGTCATGAGCGCCAAGGTATGGAAGACCATCAGCCCCCAGGACCAGAACATCATCCTGGAAGCAGCCCGCGAATCCACGGAAAGCCACAAGATTGCATGGGATGCCGCCATTGATGAGGCCATCCAGGAGGCAGAGTCCCAGATGGGAGTGGAATTCGTAAACGATGTTGACAAGGATGCGTTCCGCCAGGCCACAAGCGGTATGATTGACGATTACTGCGCACAGTATCCGGGTGTGAAGGAACTGCTTGACACCATTGATTCGGTAGAATAAGGGGAGGTAATCACATGAATGAAATATTATCTGTCATCAAAAAGTGGATGACCCGTCTTTTAGCCGGCATAGCCACTGTGCTGCTGTCCGTTATGACCCTTCTGGTCCTGTACCAGGTATTTACACGCTACGTGCTCAACAGCCCGGCTGCCTTTACCGAGGAGCTGGTGCGTTACTTCCTGATTTGGACCGGTTTCATCGGAGCTGCCTATGCCTTCATCACCAGGGAACACATGTGCCTGGTGCTGGTGCGTGACAGCTTAAGCCCGGCAGGCCGCCGGATTCTGATGACAGTTATTGATGTGCTGATTCTGCTCTTTGCCGTCTTTGTCATCACCATAGGCGGATTCAAGCTGGCGTTAAGCGCCCAGAAGGTGTTCTCCGCGCTGCTGGGGATTCCCAGAAGCCTGGTATATGCCATGGCGCCCATCTCCGGACTGTTCATCATCCTGGCACAGATTATCAACATCTATGAGGATGTAACCGGAATCACCATCGAAGGAGGGAATGAGTAATGAGTATCGGACTTACAACAGTCATTCTGTTTGCGGTATTTGGCATCCTGCTGTTCCTCAGCTGCCCAATCTCCGTCAGTATCGTAATCGCATCCATCGTAACTGCCGTCTCCAGCCTGTCCTGGGACCAGATTACCTTCATCACCATGCAGAAGATGAACAGCGGCGTGGAGAGCTTCTCCCTGCTTGCCATCCCTCTCTTCATCCTGGCCGGCAACATCATGAATAACGGCGGTATCGCCAGACGCCTTGTCAACTTTGCCAAGCTGTTTGTGGGCTGGATTCCAGGTTCCCTGGCCCAGGCCAACATTGTGGGCAACATGCTCTTTGGCGCGCTGTCCGGTTCATCCGTGGCAGCTGCATCCGCCATGGGAGGCTGTATCTATCCCATCCAGAAGGACGAGGGCTACGACCCTGCCTTTGCCACGGCCGTCAACATTGCCTCGGCTCCCACCGGACTCCTGATCCCCCCTACCAGCGCATTCATCGTGTACTCCACGGTAGCAGGCGGCGTGTCCATATCCACTCTGTTCATGGCCGGATACATTCCCGGCATCCTGATGGGCGTTGGCTCCATGGTGGTGGCTTTCATTTACGCCAAAAAGCATAAATATCCGGTATCCGGCCGCACCCCCATGAAGGAAGCCGTAAAAGTGACATTGGAAGCCATCCCCAGCCTGCTGCTCATCATCATTGTAATCGGCGGTATCGTGGGAGGCATCTTCACTGCCACTGAGGGAGCAGGTATCTGCGTGCTTTACTGCCTGATTCTTTCCATCTGCTACAAAAGCCTTACCGTGAAGTCCTTCATGAAGATTCTTGTAAGCAGCGCTTGCACCAGCGGCATCATCCTGTTCCTGATATCCGCTTCCTCCGCCATGTCCTTTGTCATGGCATACTCAGGAATCCCGGCAGCCATCAGCGAAGGCATCATGTCCATCTCCACCAACAAATACGTGATCCTGCTGCTGATGAACATAATCCTGATGGTTGTGGGAATGTTTATGGATATCACACCAGCTATCCTGATTTTTACGCCCATCTTCCTTCCTATCGCCCAGAGTTTAGGAATGACTGACATTCAGTTCGGCGTCATGTTAATCTTCAATATGTGCCTGGGCAACATCACGCCTCCTGTTGGTTCCGTACTGTTCGTGGGCTGCGGCATCAGCAAAATCAGCATTGAACAGGTGACCAGAACGCTGCTTCCCTACTTTGCGGTACTGTTCCTCCTGCTTATGGCCGTTACCTATATACCGGCGCTGTCGCTGGGTATTCCGGGCCTGATGGGATTAATTTAGGGAAATCATAAAATGCGTTTTAGTATGCAACATAACAGCAGGCCGCCCGGGCATTATGCCCGGGCGGCCTGCTGTCTGTGTATTTCACTGACCTGTTGGCTTTGGATCCTGTCCGCCTTACAATCACATGTATTCTTAACATAATGAAGAAATTCAATCCGTTCAGGACTTACTCCTTCCTTATCCGTGCTTTCTCTGCAGCGCCTTCTCTACAGCACCTTCTCCAAAAATCCTCTGGCCCTGTCGCTCTTGGGATTCTTAAAGAACTCATCCGGGTTGGCGTCCTCCACGATCTGCCCGTCATCTATAAAACAGATGCGGTCCGATACCTCCCTGGCAAATCCCATCTCATGGGTTACCAGGGCCATGGTAATGCCTGTATGAGCCAGGTTCTTAATGACCTCCAGAACCTCCTTTACCATCTCCGGGTCCAGGGCGCTGGTGGGTTCATCAAACAGCATAATCTGCGGCTCCATGGCCAGGGCCCTGGCTATGGCAATTCTCTGCTTCTGGCCGCCGGACAGCTTTCCAGGATAGGCGTCCGCCTTCTCCACCAGACCCACCAGTTTCAGAAGCTCCAGGGCGTTTTCCGCTGCCTTGTCCTTTGGTATCTTGTTCACCTTCACCGGGGCATAGGTCATATTTTCCATAACCGTCATATGGGGAAACAGGTTAAAATGCTGGAACACCATGCCGATATTCTTTCTGACAGCCTGGATATCAGCCTTTGGAACCGTAATATCCGTACCGTCTATGAACACCTGACCCTTGGTGGGCTTTTCTAACAGGTTGATGCATCTTAAGATGGTGGACTTACCGGATCCGGAGGGACCAATCAGCGTAACCACCTGGCCCTTCTCAATATTCAGGTTAATCCCCTTTAATACTTCCAGGTTACCGAAGCTTTTATGCACATCACGAAACTCTATCACTTCTGTTCACCCACCTTTCCAGACGGCTGGCAACTGCCGACAATATCATGACAAATACGTAGTAAATAACCGCAATGACCAGGTAGGGTTCAAAGAACCGGAAGGTCAGGACCGTAATCTGGTCCGCAGCCCTTAAAAGCTCCACCGCACCGATGTAGGACAGGATGGAAGACTCCTTTAACAGGGCAATGGCCTCATTTACCAGGCTGGGAAGTATGTGCTTCACAGCCTGCGGAATGATGATGTCCTTCATCATATCCCCATAGCCAATCCCCAGTGACATGGACGCCTCATACTGTCCCTTGTCCACACCCATGATTCCTCCACGGAATATTTCCGAGACATAGGCTGCGGAGTTCAGTGTAAATGTAAGGATTCCGGACTGGGTGGTGGTCAGTGTGAAACCCAGCAGCTGCGGCAGTCCAAAATGGACAATACACAGCTGTACCAGGAGAGGCGTTCCCCTGAAAATGGATGTATAAAACCTTCCGAACCATATGAGAGGTTTATATTTGCTGATTTTAACAAGAGCCAGTACGATGCCCAGCAAAAACCCCAGCACGGCGCAGATTGCCGTAATCTTCAGGGTGAGCAGTGCTCCATGGTATAGGAATGGCCAGTATTGCCAAACGCTGGTAAAATCTAATTTCATATGTGCAGCCCCTTTTTACATTGCCTTAGTCCAGGATAAACTGTTCGCTTAAATGGCTTGCGATAATTTCATCCAGTTCTCCGTTTTCCATCATTTCCTTCAGTGTGTTGTTAAATGTCTCATAGTAAGGGGATTCCTTGGGGAAACCGATGGCGAAACAGTCATCATCCACCTTATCCATAAGGCTCAGCTTAAGCCCCTCGTTGTTCTTTAAGAACTCTGTTGCGCCTGCGCCGTCAACGATACACGCGTCGGCCCTCTTACTCTTTACTTCCTCGATACATGCAGGGCTGCCCTGGATGCCAACGGTCTCCGCCCCTTCCACGCTCTCCGCTACCTGCTGGTAGTTGGTTCCGAACACATAGGCAATCTTCTTACCCTTCAGAGAATCCAAATCCGGGTAATTATCCTCTGCCCTGTACACAATGGCATTTCTGGGATAGAAGAAGATTTCGCTGAAATCCAGTGTTTTCTCCCTCTCTGCCGTAGGCGCCATACCGCCGCTGCAGAAATCAATCTGGCCGGCCTGGATAGCAGCCATCAGGCTCTTAAAGGGCATGTCCACAAATTCCACCTGGCCGCCGTTTTTTTCCACAACAGCCTTTACAATATCAATATTCATACCTACATAGGTCTTGCTTCCGTCTGCCGCCATCTCGATGGATTCAAAAGGAACAAAGGTAGCGGAACAGCCCACCTTCACGGTTTTGCCGGAAAATGGATTCTCTGTGGCAGTGTCCGCGGAATTCTCTCCTGCTTCATCTGACTTCTCCTCAGCGCCTGCCGCCGGGGTATCCGCCGCGTCCTTACCTGCCCCGTCCTTGTCCGCAGCCTCCTGGGCGGCAGTCTGAGAAACGGCCGTGGTGGCATCTGCCCCGCCGGAACACGCGGTGAGTGCGCCTGCTGTCAGAACAGCGCACAGCAATAGTGCAATTTTTTTCATAATAATTCTCCTCTCTGTTATATGTATATAAAAATAAAAAGTCTGCTTTCTGCAAACCTTACCCCTTCCCTCTGCCTGACCGGCATTATTAAAGGAAGAACTTGCATAATCATAGCATAAATATACATCAGATTCAATAGATTCCGGGCTTTTTTATGCCCCTGTCTGCGGCCTTTCCCACCCTTTTTTCCCAGATTCTCACTCTGCCTCTTACTCTGTAATACCAGATTTATCCAACCCGGCCCATGCCTTTGGTTGACTTACCACCTGTCCATGTTATAATGAAAACCAGAAATGAATAAAAGGAGCAATTTACCATGTCATATGAAATAGACGGCAGGACAAACGGACCTGCCATAACCTGGCCCGGCCGCGCCAGGATTGCTGTCATGGTCACATTTGATTTTGACGCAGAATACCTGCGCATGTCCAGGGCTGCCTCCAAAGGTACCACCATCGGATTCACGGATTATTCCCGGGGCCAGTACGGTCCCCGCGAAGGTCTGAAACGGTGTCTGGATATGCTGGATACCCATGATATTAAATCCACCTTCTTTGTACCGGGAATCGTTGCGGAAAAATACACTGCCCAGGTGGAATCCATCCATGCCAGAGGCCATGAAATCGCCTGTCACGGCTATATGCATGAATCCGTCCGCGGCATAACCGCGGAAGAAGAAACCGAAATACTGGAAAAAAGCGAGGCTATACTAAAACGCATCACGGGACAGCGTCCCGTGGGTCACAGGGGGCCTGAGAGCATCATCCATCCATTTACCCCTGAGCTGCTAGCACAGCGCGGTTACCTGTACAGTTCCTCCATGAAAGACTGCGACTGGGCATATCTATGGGAAAAGGACGGGCAGGTCCTTCCGCTGGTGGAGCTGCCGTGTGATATTACCATGGATGACTTTACCTATTTTTATTTCACCTTCAGCGACCCTGCTGTGCGCTCCATGTATACCAACCGGGAAGTATTCGGAAACTGGAAGGATGAGTTCGACGGCCTTGCGGAAGAGGGAAATAAAATCTTTATCCTGAAGCTTCATCCCCAGATGATAGGACGCGCCAGCCGGATTGCCGCCCTGGGAAACTTCATTGCCTATATGAAGCGCCACGGCGCCTGGATTACCACCTGCGAGGAAGCGGCGCGGTATGTACTGGCACAGGCAGAAGCCCATCAGGAGAATCCTGAAAAAGGAGGTGCAGCCCTATGATGACCTGGCCTGACAACAAGCGTATCGCTGTCATGATGGCATTTGACCTGGACGCAGAGACCATGTGGACCACCAGAGGCGACGGCAACCATGACCATATAACCAACTTATCCCGGGGCGCATACGGCCCCAAGCAGGGCGTACCCAGAATCCTGGACATGCTGGATGTGTATGGGGTAAAGGCAACCTTTTTCATTCCCGGCGTTATAGCGGAACATTATCCCCTGGTGGTAAAGGAAATCAGCCGCAGGGGCCATGAAATCGGATTTCACGGATACCTCCATGAGGAATCCACCGCCACTTCCTATGAGGAGGAAGATGCCACCATGACCCGCTGCGAGACCATCATAAAGGATCTGACCGGACAGTCCATGGCAGGACACCGCGGACCGGGGGGAGTGATACACGATTACAGCCTGAGACTGTTTCTGGAGCACGGCTACCTATACAGCTCCAATTGGAGGGACTCCGACGGCCCCTTTATCCATACCATAGACGGCCGGCAGGTTCCTCTGGTAGAGCTTCCCAAGGATTCTATTTTTGACGATACCGCATACGATTTTTACACGGATTCTGCTCCGGAACGGTATGAACTGAAATCCCCCCGGGAAATGTTAGAAATCTGGAAGGACGAATTTGATTCCCTGGCAGCGGAAGGCAGGATGATTAACTTTGTCCTCCATCCACAGTTCATAGGACGCGCCAGCCGGGTAAACATGCTCAGTGAGCTTATAGGCTATATGCTGTCCCATGGGGCCTGGATTGATACCAACCGGGCAGTGGCGGAGTATGTGCTGGAAAACCGGGATTTATTAAGACCTGACAGATAAACCTTATCCCCGCTTTATCTGCTCTGGGCCAACTTTCATAAAACATAACAGCAGGCGCCTCCTTTCAGACTCACGTCAAAAGGAGGCGCCCTCATGTTCAGATAACCATATTCAAATAACCAATTTCAGATAATGAAGTTCAGATAAGCCCATCCATATGCTCATATCATATACATCTCAGAACAAGGTCTGCTGCTCATACTCACAATCCCTATCCAGCTGGGGCGGTTCCTGGCCCAGCAGTTCCTTTGTCTTTGCGCTGTCCAGAATCCATTCCCTGACCTGTTCCCTCTCAAGAACCAGAGGCATACGGCTGTGGACAGGGGCCATGGACGCATTGGCCTGGGTGGTCAGTATAACGAAGTGTTCCCCGTCCTCATATCTGCCATAAAATCCAGCCAGGAACAGAATCCGGCTCCCTTCCTTAGTGAATGTAAATTTCTCTTTATTCTTATTCCACTCATAAAACCAAGAAACCGGGACCACTGCCCGGCGCGTGCTCACACTGTCCCGGAACATCCGCTTTTCAAACACCGACTCTGACCTGGCATTAAAAACCAGCCCTTTTCCGCCCGGTCCGGGATATCCCCATTTCTGCCTGCAGACCCGCAGACTCCCGCCCCGGCCCGCGTAAGAAGCTGCCCCGGCGTTCTTTGCCGGGGCCGGTACATGAGATGCCTCTTCCAAAGCTGCCACAATAACCGGCGCCGTGTCGCCCGGATGGATGTCCCGGTCCAGCACTCCCAGTTCCAGTTTCCAGTCCTTCTGCTCCGTTACATCTCTTATCTCATCTAATAACTCCGCGCTGAAATGATATCTGCCGCACATGAAATTCCTGCCCGCCTTTCCTGAGTATTTCATTACCTATGGCGGCATTTTGTCCGCCTACTGTATTATATACCCAATCCCTTAAAAATCAATGCAGGCAGAGAGCAGGAACGCAGCCAAAGCTTCATTACCTCACAGCTTCCAGAATCCCCTCACTGAATGTGGGGTGAGGGAATATAACCTTAGCCATATCCTCCAGCGTCAGCCCGTTGGCCATAGCCACCGCAAACTGGCTGATCATATCCGTGGCCCTGGCACACATCATCTGGGCGCCCAGGATGCGGTGTGAACCGCTGTCCGCCACCACCTTTATAAATCCCCTCTCCTGCTGGGACAGAATGGACTTGCCGTTGGCAGACATGATATACTTCTTTGTCACTGCTTCCATTCCCTGGGCCTTGGCCTCATCTGCGCTGATTCCCACGCAGCCGATTTCCGGATTGGTATACACACAGGACGGAATGATATCCGTACGGATCACCATATCCTCTCCTGCCATATGCGCCACTGCGTTTCTGCCCTGGGCAGTGGCTGCATGGGCCAGCTGAATGCCGCCCGTCACATCGCCAATGGCATATATGCCCGGTACGCTGGTTTCATATTTTTCATCCGTGATAATACGCCCGCGTTCCATGGCCATATCCTTCACTTCCCGGCTGCTTTCATCGGTTATAAGACCGCCTGTATAAGCCCTGCGTCCCGTAGCGATAAGGATGCCGTCCGCCCTGGCCTCGCAGGGTTTGTCCTTTTCCGTATAGCGGCATATAAGTCCTTTTCCATCCTCTGTCTGAAGGATCTCCTCCACCTTTGCCCCTGTATGGATATCCACATTTCTTTTCTTCATAATCATTTTCAGGTTCTGGGCAATTTCCTTATCCATGGTGGGCAGAATACGGTCCAGGGCCTCGATAACCGTCACACCATGGCCCAGGGAACTGTATACAGACGCAAACTCCATACCGATTACTCCGCCGCCTATAATAATCAGATGTTCAAACATATCCTTTTTGTCCAGCAGACCGTCACTGGTGACCACTCCCGGCAGGGATGAGCCTGGTATGGGCGGGCACGCGGGAACGGAACCAGTGGCAATGAGAATATGGCTGGTTTCCAGGACCACCTGGTCCTGTTTCTGTCCGCCCGGTTGTTCCTCTGATTTCCCCTCCGGTTTACCTTCCGGTTTGCCTTCCGGTTTTCCCTCTGATGTATCCTCAGCCGCCGCCACCTTTACATGCTCCCTGTCCAGTATGGTTCCCGTACCGTAATAAACTGAAATCTTGTTGGTCTTCATAAGGGAGGCAATGCCCTTTCTCAGCTGTTCCAGCACTTCATCCTTTCGTTTCTGGACCATCTCCATGTCAACCGCGGGTTCCCGGACCGTCAGGCCGATGGATGGCCCTGACTGTAATTCATGGTACAGCTCTGCTGTGTGGATGATTGTTTTGGTGGGAATGCATCCCCGGTTCAGGCAGGTGCCTCCCAGCTCACGGTTTTCCACCAGAGCGACCTTCATTCCCTTTTTGACCCCTTCAATGGCGGCCTCATATCCGCCCGGCCCCGCGCCAATCACCACCAAATCAAATTTGTCAGCCATATAAACCTTACCTCTCTTCCATTTATGTTCTGCGTTTACAGCGATTCCCTCACAAGGGTCATGATATCCTCTTTTATCCGGCATGACTGCGGTTCATCCGCGCCCGTATATTCCCCTGCCTGAAACGCGTCCGTTCCCACGGCTTTTACCGCCCTGCATATATCCTCCTCCGCATAGGCGCAGCCCTTAAGCTGTTCAGCCAGCATTCCGATCATCTCCTGGTCCATGGCGTCTGAGAATACATTCACATCCTGTATCATGCCTTCATCCACATGAAACTGTATCTGGATATTGCCCCATGGAAACCGTTTCTCCATTTCATACTCAAAGGGGATTTTCCTTCCGTATTTCCACTGCCAGGAAGCAAATTTCTCTGTTCTGGCATCTATGTCCGGCTGAGGCAGCTCCCCTTCCTCCATCCTTACGGCAGGCTGACCATAAACCTTGGAAAATGCCTTCACCAACGCCGATTTTACTTCCTCCAATGTGATATCCGGCTTAAACTCGCATAAATTGGCCACCCTGGACTTTACAGAGGTCACGCCTTTGGAGGCAAGCTTCTCTTTTGATACATTCAGATACCGCGACATATTTTCCTTGTCCGCCCGTATCAGTATGGTCCCGTGATGGTAGCAGCCGTCCCCTGTTCTGTAAAATGCGTTACCTGAGAACTTGCGTCCATCCACCGTGATATCATTGCGCCCCGTCTTCTCAGCATGGATTCCCAGACTCCTTACGGCTTCCAGTATTACATCCAGCTGCCGTGAAACATCATAATCACCGGCGCCCACAATAAATGTAAAATTCAGGTTCCCCAGATCGTGGAACACCGCGCCTCCGCCGGAGAGCCGGCGCACTAAATATCCGTTCTCCTGTTCCAGGAAATTCACCCTGCATTCCCTCCAGCAATTCTGGTTCTTTCCTATCACCACCGTATGGCGGTTCTGCCACAGATACAGAATGCAGGTTCCCTGGGGAACATGAAGGGTCATGTATTCCTCCATGGCCAGATTCCGGTAGGGGTATGTATTATCTGTCTCCATCCACACAAGTCTGTTTATCATGTCAGTCTCCATTCTATAGAAAGGCTGCCTGGGCAGCCCCTTCCCCGGCCATGTACGGATATCCGGGATATTCATACATAACCAGGGACATGCCGGCTGTCCAGGCAGTCCTATTTCATTTTCATCATTCCCATGTATAGCGCAGTACCGGCTTACGGGCCGCCGTAACCTCATCCGGTCTTCCAATCGGTGTAAGGTGGGGCGCACTGTGAAGTGCCTCAGGATCTGCCAGGGCCTGCTCGTAAATCTTATGGAATACCTCGATTGCCTCATCCAGTGTCTCCCTGGACTCTGTCTCAGTCGGCTCCACCATCAGCGCCTCATGTACAATCAGCGGGAAGTACATGGTCGGCGGATGAATGCCGTAATCCAGAAGGGCCTTGGCTATATCCATGGCGGATATATCCTTGTCGTGCTTCATCTTCTCCAGACTCATGACAAACTCATGCATGCAGGTCTCGTTGTAGGCCATGTCATAGACATCCGACAGCTTCACCCTCATATAGTTGGCATTCAGCACTGCATTGCGGGCAGCCTCCGGGATGCCCTCCTTTCCAAGGGTCAGGATATAGGACAATGCCTTAACCACCACCAGGAAGTTGCCGTAGAACATCTTCACATCCCCAAGGGAATCCTGCGCCTTCACAAAGTGGTATGTATCCTCTTCCTTTTCCACACGCACGCCAGGTATAAAGGGCTTTAAGATTTCCTTGCAGCCCACAGGACCGCTTCCTGGACCGCCGCCTCCGTGAGGTGTGGAGAATGTCTTGTGCAGGTTCAGATGGACCACGTCAAATCCCATGTCACCTGGACGCACAATGCCCATAACCGCGTTCAGGTTGGCGCCGTCATAATAGCACAGTCCGCCTGCATCATGTACGATTTTGGTAATCTCCAGAATGTTCTTGTCAAATAATCCCACGGTATTGGGGTTGGTCAGCATCAGACCGGCTGTGTCCTCCCCTACCGCTGCCTTTAACTGCTCCAGATCCACGCAGCCGTCCTCCCTGGACGGAATGCTCACCACGTCGTAGCCGCACATGGACGCGCTGGCCGGATTGGTTCCGTGGGCAGAGTCAGGAACAATAATTTTGGTACGCTTGGTGTCATTATGATGTACATGGTATGCCTTGATTAAAAGCAGTCCCGTAAACTCACCGTGAGCGCCTGCTGCCGGCTGGAATGTCATTGCATCCATGCCCGTGATTTCGCAGAGATATTTCTCCGCCAGATATAAAACTTCCATGGAACCCTGCACCGTAGCCTCCGGCTGCAGCGGGTGGACTCCCCTAAAACCCTTTAAAGCGGCTGCTTCCTCATTTACCTTGGGATTGTACTTCATGGTACAGGAACCCAGAGGATAGAAACCGTCGTTGACACCGTGGGAACGCTTTGCCAGCTCCGTATAATGGCGGCTTATTTCATTTTCCGACATGTGCGGAAGGCGGGGCTGTTTCTCACGGATATGTGCTTTTTCAAAAGATACCTGTGGCACGTCACAGGGACTGATTAAATCCAGTCTTCTCCCGGCTGACCCTTTTTCAAATACAAGTTTCATGAACCGCACACCTCCTTTTGTCCGCATTCCCTGTGAAGCGCCTCCCGTACAGCAGAGGCAAGTTCATCCATCTCTTCCCTGGTGTTCATCTCCGTAGCGCACCAGAGGATTTCCCTGTCGGAAAGCGGCAGTCCGCCCAGGATTCCCTTGCTTTCCAATGCCCTTAAAATGTGGGCGCTGTCCGTGCACCCGCCCTCAGGGCTTACGGTAACGAACTCATGGAAAAATTCACAGTTATGCTTTGGTTCAAGCCCTGCTTCCTTTAATACATCCCTGAGATAATGGGCCTTGGACATGCACTGGCCTGCTGCCTTAGCCATACCGTCTGCTCCCATGGCTGTCATATATACAGAGGCGGTCAGAGCGCACCATGCCTGGTTGGAGCACACGTTGGAGCTGGCCTTCTCACGGCGTATATGCTGTTCACGGGCCTGGAGAGTAAGAACAAATGCCCTTCGTCCCTCATGATCGGCTGTCTCGCCTACAATACGGCCCGGCAGCTTCCTGGTCATGGCTGCCGTGGCTGTCATAAAGCCCAGATAAGGTCCTCCAAACGCCAGAGGCATGCCAAGAGGCTGGCCGTCGCCCACAGCGATATCCGCCCCGTATTCTGCCGGGGTCTTCATAACAGCCAGGGCCATGGGGTTGCAGCCCATGATGTACTTGGCGCCGGCCTCATGGACGATGCGGCCCAGGGCGTCCCCGTCCTCTATATTGCCGTAATAGTTGGGCTGCTGCACATAGAAGCAGGCGGCCTGGGGGTCTGCCTTCAGCATCTCTTCCAGAGCTGCCCCATCCGTTACCCCGTCTTTTTCCGGAACCATAACAACCTTTGTATTGCTGCCAAAGCAGTATGTCTTCATGACCTCGATAACGCCCGGGTTTGCAGCCGCAGAAATATAGGCTGTGGTTTTCTTTCTCTCCTTACACATGGCAATGGCTTCCGCCGCAGCCGTGGCACCGTCGTATATGGATGCATTGGAGGCGTCCATTCCTGTGAGTTCACAGAGCATGGTCTGATACTCGAATATGGACTGGAGGATGCCCTGGCTGATTTCCGCCTGATAAGGCGTATAGGCAGTGACAAACTCCTCTTTTGACGTCACGTTTGAAACAATGGCAGGTATGTAGTGGTTATAAGCCCCTGCCCCCCTGAAAATATGGCGGAACACAACATTCTTACCGGCTATGTCCTCCATTCTTGCCTTAACTGCCTGCTCGCTGAGTCCTGAAGGGATATTGACCCCTTCCTTCAGCATTACCTCATCCGGTATATGGGAGAACATCTCCTCAAAGCTGGCATATCCAATCTCACGAAGCATCTCCTGCTGCTCCTGCTTCGTACCTGGTACATAACTTCCCATATAATCTCACCTCACCTCTCATGGGATGGAATACCTTCCCCGCCCTGAATCCCTTAATCCAGGGTCTTCACATATTCCTCATACTCTGCCGCGCTCATTAACTGCGCTGTGCCGGTTACATTCTCCACCTTCATGAACCATGCCTCATAAGGCGCCTCGTTGATGGATTCCGGGGCGTCTAACAGTGCCTCGTTGATCTCGGCCACTGTGCCGCTTACCGGTGAATACACATCGGATACAGCCTTTACGGATTCCACATCTGCAAACGGCTCTCCCTCTGTCACCTCGTCCCCTGCTTCCGGCAGGTTTACGAATACCAGATCCCCAAGAGCGTCCTGTGCATAATCAGACACTCCCACTAAAACCGTGCCGTCCTCCAGGGTCTTTACCCACTCATGTGACTTTGCATACTTTAAATCTTCTGGAAAATTCATTCTTAATACCTCCTTGAACATGCTGTTCTTTATTATATTTTAAAAACTTGTTTATTATATCCCATAAATTACTGCCGTTTATAAAATGGCAGCTTCACTACCTCCGCGGCCACGCGGCGTCCGCGCACATCCACTTCCAGCGCTGTCCCCGGATCCTTAAACCCTATGTCAACCAGGGCCATGGCTGCCGGATATCCCAGGAACGGGCAATGTGTGCCGGAGGTGGTCATACCCACCTGCTGTTCTCCTATGTAAACAGGCTGGTGCTCCCTGATGATGCCGCGGCCGGTTACCTTTAATCCCACACGCTTCCTGGTCAAAGGTCCCTTGTCCTGGATAGCCTGTTTTCCGATGAAATCATCCTTATCCATCTTCACAAAGATTCCCAATCCGGCTTCCTTGGGAGAAATAGTATCGTCCATCTCATGTCCGTACAGCGGCATGCCTGCTTCCAGTCTCAGGGTATCCCTGGCGCCCAAACCACACGGAATCAGGCCCTCATCCTTTCCGGCCTCCATGAGCAGTTCCCACATCTTAGGCGCATCCTCCGGAGCCAGATAAATCTCCACTCCGTCCTCTCCGGTATAACCGGTTTTGGAAATGATGCATTTCATGCCGCCCACCATGCGGTCAAACAGGCAGGTATAGTATTTTTCAGGAATATCTTCTTCCTTCGCCACCTTCTTAAGCACATCCATTGCCTTTGGTCCCTGCAGGGCAAGCTGTGCCACCTGGGAGGAAATATCATCAAACACAACATCCCCTGACTGGTGGGCCTTCATCCACGCATAGTCCTTATCCTTGTTGGCAGCGTTCACCACGATAAAATAGCAGTCATCCCTGACCTTATACACAATCAGGTCATCCACCACGCCTCCCTGTTCATTGCACATGGGGCTGTATCTGGCCTGGCCCTCCGCCATGACCGTATAGTCATTGGTCAGGAGCATGTTCAGATTCTTAAGGGCGTCCGGTCCTTTGCAAATCACTTCCCCCATGTGTGACACGTCAAAAAGACCGCATTTGGTACGCACTGCCATGTGTTCCTCGATAACGCCTGTTTCGTACTGTACCGGCAGAAGATACCCTGCAAAAGGTACGATCTTGCCCTTATACGTTACGTGAGTGTCGTAGAGAGGTGTTTTTAACAAACCCTCCCCTGCTGTTTCTGTTCCCATAATCACTACCTCCTTCATGAAATTGTCTGGTCCTTAACAATATTAGACTATGAAAGCGCACGAACAAAAGATGTTCATGCGCTCTGTCCTTGGACCTGAAAGATTTGGCTTCTTCGGTGCTATGCTCTCCAGAGTATCGTCCGGTATCCGGTCCTTTTGCCTGAGAGTTTTCCGCTTCCCCTTCGGCGCTGTGTTCTGTATGCTGATAATACACGGATACGCTGTATCAAGCGTATTCTTTATCTTTCATACATTTTGGTCAGTCTCTCCCGAATCCATCTTCCGATGATATAAAATTGTCCGCAAACGCAAATCCCACCGGCTTGCCTTGTGCTAATCCCATACTAACACAGGCGCGATTTTCAGTCAATAGCTAAAAAGTGTTTAAATTTTAACACATCAATCGCATTTTTCGCCCTATTTTCCAAACTTATTTTCACGAATATTTTACGGTTTATTTAGAAAAAATACTGGTAATCTCCTATGAAGTAGTATATAATGAGCAAAGGTGATGAGGCGAAGGGGTTCCTTTGGCCTCATTCTTGTATGAGTACGGTTTTAGGTGAGCAAAATCTTAAGTGAAAGAAGGTGACAAGATGCATAAGTTTATGCGGACAGTAGGATTCAGTATGTACCAGAAAAAACAGGATATGGCGAAGCTTTTAAAGCGCCTGGCAAAAGAAGCGGAGATGACCGGCCGCCTGGCGGAACAGGAAGGCAGCAGGTTCTGTGAACTGCGCACGGAAGTGGCCCCCGGCATGGGAGTTGCCATGATAGGCGAGATGAGCCCCAAAGGAACATTCAGCCGCGAGTATTACTTTCCCTATGTCAAGAACCCGGATGTAAGTTCTGAGGCGGAATGTTCCATCCAGCGCCACACGGAGCGTGAAACTTATGCAGGCCTTCTTGATGAATACAGGGTGGGCATATCCCTGATCTTCTACATGGAAAATTCCATGGAGTACAGGATGCGCCGCAGCGCCCGCCAGCCTGTCCAGCCAAAGGGAGCCGCCCTTACAGGACTGGCAGTCCAGGGTAAGGTGCTGCTGCCTGTCAATAAGACAGAAAAACAGGCCGAGGATTCCCGGCAGGCTGCCAAAAAACCAGGTAGGACGCCGCTTCAAAGGTCGCATCTGGCTGCAGGGTCATGTAAATTTCGGGTATTAGAAAAATAAAAGCTTTAAATAAAAAACTGATGTAAAACGAACATTCACAATCTGCTTTCGTTACTAGCTCACGAACACAGAATTAGCATGCATAGGAAATTGATGCTGAATAAATAATGCTAAATTTAAACAAAACTGCATGGACTACTTGCGAAAAATACCTTTCTTTGATATGATATAAAAGTTGATTGCAATATACTTTTTATGCGTAAACAACGAGCTACAAATCCAGCATTTATGCAGGATTTTGGCGACTGCCGCGTCACTGAGCGTCAGCGAAGTAAGCCAAAAAATCGACATTAGTCCTGTTAGTTTAATGGATAGAACAAGTGCCTCCTAAGGGCTAGGTGGAACAAACGCCTTTTGATATGATAACTAGATAAAATTGAATAGATTTTTAAGAATGTCCCAGTACCTCAGCAGGATAGAGGGTTCGCCTCCTAAGGTTGCGTTACAACGGCCACCTCAAAAAAACTAAATAAGGGATTGCAGTTCGACTTTGATCGGGCTATAATCATATATCAGACACGTCCATATAGCTCAGCTGGATAGAGCACACGCCTCCTAAGCGTGGGGTCGGAGGTTCAAATCCTCTTATGGACGCCAGTGAACAACGCCGAAAGCCTTTGTTTTCAAGGGTTTTCGGCTTTTCTTATATAAAAAGCTACGAAAAAGCTCTTTCACTGTATGAGATAAAATTCTACTCCAAAATTTGATTTTTGACAACCCCTCCAGAATCGAACGGTTGTTATAAGACAAAATCGCCAGCTAATTTTTAGCAGAAAATGGGCTGTTCTTGCTAATGAAAATGCCCTTCCTGCTAATCAGCCCCAAAATCGTGCCAAAAATCCAGCTAATCAAAAAAGGCGGATGTTTTGAGTACCATGCAGTTATAGCAGATAAAATTGAATATCGTTATATACATAGAGCGTCTATTTGCCCCGCATCGGGGATGGATAGGCGCTCTTTTTTTATGCCCAAAACCATGGGCAAATACAAGAGATTGGAGGTGTTTTATTTGAGCAAGCCTGTTTATACCGCAGACAAGCCGAGCGACTGTCATTACTGCTACTTCTGGACGAATGGCAGAAAGGGCTGCCGTCTGGGTAGAAATAATTGCTACTACTTAATCTCTTTGCCGCCGAAACCCAAGTCGGAATGTGATGGCTGTCCCTATGGGCGAGATCACCCGTGCATTGGCTGGTGTACGAAGAAGGTTATGCGTGAAGTGGGGCTTCGTTGATATGGATGTGTATGAACAGGAATACCGCTTCTGCTTTTTTGCCCGATGTCCTTATGAAAAGACGGATACGACTTTCCGCAGCATTCCGCTGACAACAGAAAGTTTTCCGCAGAAAGAAGGTGGTGAAGCCGTGTGAGTTTTGATTATTTTTACGGTCAGCAATCCGATCTATTCACATTCTATCGAGTTCCGAAGGTGTTGTTCACGAACGAGAGGTTCTGGAATATTTCTGCCGATGCCAAGATGCTGTATGGCATTTTGCTTGACCGCATGAGCCTGTCTGCCAAGAATGGTTGGATAGATAAAAACGGTCGAGTGTATATCATTTTTACAATCGACGAAGCGAAGATGGCTCTGAACTGTGCTGAACAAAAGGCTATCAAGCTGCTCAGTGAACTTGAGAAGAAAGCAGGATTGATTGAACGTAAGCGCCAGGGTTTGGGAAAGCCCAACCTGATCTATGTGAAGAACTTTATCTCTGCTGTGGATTCACAACTCTTGAATTGTGAAAATCACAATTCTGGAACAATGGAAATCACAACTCAAGAACTTCCGAAATCACAATGTAATAATACTGATATTAAAAATACTGAATTTAGTGATACTGATTCTATCTTTCCTTCCGGAAATGGTGGAATGATGGACGAGAATGACCGGTATCAAGAATACTTTGATTATTTCTCGGATCAGCTCAGTATTGATTTGTTGAAGAAGGATTACCCTTACGATTCTGAAATGCTGGATAACATTCTGGAGTTGATCGTTGAAACGGTTTGCACAAAGCGACCGTTGATTCGCATTGGTGCAGAGGAGCGTCCGGCAGAAATTGTCCGCAGTCGGTTTATGAAACTGAATATCGAGCATATTCGATATGTTATGGACTGCTTCAAAGAGAACACCACAAAGATTAGAAATATCCGTCAGTATATGCTGACTACGATATACAATGCGCCGACGACAATAGACACCTACTACGATGCTCTTGTTCGGCACGATATGTCACACGGATATTTGGAAGGAGGATTTAAGAAATTGAAAATGAAGCGAGAGGAAGGAGAGTGACGATAAATGTCGAAAAAAGCAACCATCATTGCGGTGGTCAATCAGAAAGGAGGCACTGGAAAGACCACCACCACCGAGAATCTGGGCGTTGGCTTGGCTCTTGAAGGAAAAAAGGTGCTTCTGGTAGACACCGATCCCCAGGCTTCCCTGACGGTCAGTTTGGGCAATCCCTGCCCGGATGATCTGTCTCCGACACTTTCCGATCTGATGGGAAAGATTATGATGGAAAACCCTATTACTCCCGATGAAGGGATTCTTCATCATCCGGAGGGCGTTGATCTGGTGCCATCCAACATCGAACTGTCAGGTATGGAAGTAGCACTGGTCAATGCCATGAGCCGGGAAACCATTCTCAGGCAATACTTGGATACGGTCAAACAGAATTATGATTACATCCTTCTGGACTGTATGCCGTCTTTGGGTATGCTGACCGTCAATGCGTTGGCAGCTGCCGACAATGTGCTGATACCGGTTCAGGCAGCATACCTTCCTGCAAAGGGTCTGGAACAGCTGCTTGGAACCATCAACAAGGTCAAGAGGCAAATCAACCCGAAACTGAGGATTGAAGGGATTCTTCTGACTATGGTAGACAACCGCACCAACTATTCCAAAGACATCAGCAATCTAATTCGGGAGAGCTATGGAGGAAAGTTGAAGGTTTACAAGACAGACATTCCCCGCTCTGTTCGTGCAGAGGAAATCAGTGCCGAAGGACACAGTATCTTTCAGCACGATCCGAAAGGGAAAGTAGCGGATGCTTACCGAGTTTTGACGAAGGAGGTGTTAAACAATGCAGAGAAAAGGCGCAAACATCAGCTTGAAGGGGTACGATGATATTTTCTCCACCGAGCAATCCAGAGCCGAATCTCAGCAGGAGCGAGTGCAGGAAATTCCGCTTTCTGAATTACACCCTTTCGAGGGACACCCCTTCCGTGTGGTTGATGATGAAGAAATGATGAAAACGGCAGAGAGCGTCCGAGATTTCGGAGTTCTCACCCCGGCGATTGTCCGTCCTGACCCCGATGGTGGTTATGAAATCGTTTCTGGTCACAGGCGGCACCGGGCATCGGAGCTTGCGGGTAAGGAAACCATGCCTGCGATTGTTCGTGACCTGGACGATGATGCAGCCATTATTTTGATGGTCGATGCGAATTTGCAGAGAGAAACCATTCTTCCGAGCGAACGAGCATTTGCCTACAAGATGAAGTTGGATGCTATGAAACATCAGGGTGAACGAACGGATTTAACTTCGTGCCAAGTTGGCACGAAGTTAAGAGCAGACGAAAAAATGGCTGAAGATGCAGGCGAAAGTGCAAGAACAATTCAACGCTATATCCGTCTGACCGAGCTGATTCCGGAACTGTTGGATATGGTGGATACAGGTCAGATCAAATTCAATCCTGCGGTGGAGCTTTCTTATCTGGCAAGCGAAGAACAGCAGAATTTTCTTTCTGCAATGGATTATGCTCAAGCAGCTCCTTCCCTTTCGCAAGCACAGCGAATTAAAAAGCTCGCACAGGAGGGCGAGTGTACGCTGGATGCGATGTGCGAGATTATGAATGAAATCAAGAAGGGAGAGCTGGACAGAGTAACCTTCAAAACGGATTCGTTGCGAAAATACTTCCCGAAGTCCTATACCAACAAGCAGATGGAGGATAAAATCATTCAGCTTTTGGAACAGTGGCAGAAAAAAAGAGAAAAATCTATGGAAAGGTAAGGTGAAAAAATGTTTACACCCAAAAACATTCAGGGCGCTTTGGAAGAACTCTACGACCTTTGCGATCCTGATTATATGGTAGATATGCTCGTAAATTACAGTGAGGAGTTCGATGATATTTCTCCTACGCTTCTGGCAAGGTCGTTCCAGAAAAATGCCGAGATGGTTTGCGAGTACCGAGTATTGTCCTCTGCTGGTGATGGGATCGACTATCAGGGAACGGTACTTCTGAACAGCAGAGCCGTGCGTCTTCTGTCCTATGTAGAAGATATGAGCGGCAATGAAAAAGTTCGCACGATTCAGAGCAAGGAGCTGTGGTTAGCAGAAGATATGACATTCTATGTGGTGTCCTGTATGTCCACGATTACGATGGACAAGGAAGAAGCCATTTGTCTTAACGAACATCGCAGCGTAATTACTACGGTGGAATGCGAGGACGATATTTTCTTCGACATGGGTTCCCTGATTTGCGAACTGGACGATATTTGCTTGTTCGAGCTTTTAGCCGATGTGGATGCGACTATTTATGAACTGTAACAGGTTCATGGATGGTTGCTTTTCTTATTTCCAAAGAAACGGGGGTATCGAAACTTGAAAGAATACGATGTGAAGATTACCGAAACCTTGGAGAAAACGGTTACGGTGCAAGCAGAATCTCACGATGCGGCAGAGGAACAGGTTAGAGCCGCTTATTACAATTCGGAGTACATTCTGGACTCTGAAAACTTTACCGGTGTTGCGTTCGGCACGACCGAGGAACGGGAAGTTCAGAAAGAACAGGCAGATACCATGAATGTGTTGCTGGTAAAGCCGTTTATGTATCCGCAGGCTGTGCAGATCGGCTGTGAGCTGGAAGATTTGCAGAAAGCCGTAGGTGGCGATATTGAGGCGACTTATCCGTTCAATGAGCCGGTTGCACTGGTCATGCACGACGAAGGTAAACTCGTAGGCAAAGAACTGAACCGTGCGCTGCGTGATGATGACGGTGATATTTATGACATTGTAGCCGGAGATTTTCTGGTTGTGGGATTGGGCGAGGATGATTTTTGTTCTCTGTCCCCGGAACTGATGAAGCAGTTTGAGGAACACTTTCATCAGCCTGAGACTTTTGTACGCATGGGGCGCAGCATTATGGCGCTTCCCCTGCCGGATGACATGGTGAAGAAAGAAGATGCACCTGTCAAAGCTGATTCGGTTCCCCACAAAAGTAACCCTGACCGAGATGTTCTGTAAGGAGGTTCTTATGCAAAGAAATTCGACGATTGGAGAGCTGATGGAGCGAAAGCGGATTCAGGATGGTGCCAAGGAGTACCAGGGACATACCTATATGGACTTGGCACGATTTGATGACGCCACCAAGCACATGATTATTTTCGATGTGCTGACCAATGAATCGCCTGTCGGTTGGAAAGGCGAAAGAAATCGCCTGTATTTGAGCGATGTGGGTTATCAGAAGGCTCTGGATAACCAGAGAGCTGGCAATATCAAGATTATCAGCCATGCCGCAGTTGCCAAGGGCAATCTGTATTACGACCACAGAGATATGGCAAGATAAACTGTTCACTCTACTGCTTGCAGGAGGTGATGAATCATGCAGGAAGAAGTTGAAAACAGAACAGTAAACCTGGCGATCAGCACAACCAAGCTGACGGGGCGCACTATCATTGCCGGTATCCGCAAGTATTTGCAGCACCGGGAAAAAGTGAAGATGAAAAAGGCACGAGATCCTGCCGTTCATGGAAAGCAATCCGTGAAACAGCTTTTGGGACAGAATCAGGGTGCTACGAATGTTGAGATCGACAAAGAGAGTATCCGTGATTTTGAAAAGCTCGCCAAGAAGTACGGCGTGGACTTTGCCGTAAGAAAAGATAAGTCCGTTGATCCTCCCCGGTTTCTTGTTTTTGTCCGTTCTAAAGATGCAGATGCTTTGGATGCAATCTGCAAGGAACATCAGGCAAGGGCATTAACCAAGAATGAAAAGCCGAGCGTTCTGGCGCAGCTGAAGAAGTTCAAGGAAATTGTCGCAGCGATTCCGAAGAAGGTTCGAGAGAAGAAACAGGAGCGTGATCTGTGATGGATAAGAGAAAAATGAAAAAGCTCCTGATTCTGAATTTACCGTATTTTCTGGTAGGATTGTTTGCTACGAATTTAGGAGAAGCATGGAGATTGGCTGAGGGTGCAGATTCATCTGCGAAAATCCTCAGCTTTTTTAATGCCCTTCCGATAGTCCTGAACAATCCGCTGCCCAGCTTTCACCCGTTGGATTTGCTGATTGGTATTCTCTGCGGCGCAGGACTTCGGCTGGCTGTCTATCTAAAAGGCAAAAACGCAAAGAAGTACCGACACAATGTTGAGTACGGTTCTGCTCGTTGGGGAACGGCAAAAGATATTGAGCCGTTTATTGCACCAAAGTTCGAGGACAATGTGATCCTGACGAAAACGGAGCGGCTGATGATGAGCAATCGTCCGAAGAATCCTGCCAATGCCAGAAATAAGAATGTTCTGATTATCGGTGGTTCAGGTTCCGGTAAAACTCGCTTTTGGTTGAAGCCAAACCTTCTCCAGATGCACAGCTCCTATGTGGTCACTGACCCCAAAGGCAGCATCGTGATTGAGTGCGGCAACGCCCTTTTGAAGCATGGCTACAACATCAAGATTTTCAACACGATCAACTTTCGGAAGTCGATGCACTATAACCCTTTCGCCTATATCCATTCAGAAAAAGACATTCTGAAACTGGTTACAACGCTGATTGCCAACACAAAGGGTGATGGGAAAGCCGGTGATGAGTTCTGGACGAAGGCGGAAACGCTGCTTTACTGTGCCTTGATCGGATATATCCACTATGAAGCTCCGGTTGAGGAACAGAATTTCTCCACCCTGATTGAGTTCCTGAACGCAATGGAGGTGCGGGAAGATGATGAGGAGTTCCAGAATCCGGTGGATCTGATGTTCGAAGCCCTGGAAAAGAAAAAGCCAAATCACTTTGCAGTCCGTCAGTATAAAAAATACAAGCTGGCTGCCGGCAAGACCGCTAAGTCGATTTTGATTTCCTGCGGCGCTCGTCTGGCTCCTTTTGATATTCAGGAGGTCAGAAATGTGACTGCCTATGATGAGTTGCAGTTGGATACTCTCGGAGATAAGAAAACGGCGCTCTTTCTGATTATGTCAGATACGGATGCGACCTTTAATTTTTTGATCTCCATGATTTACACACAGCTGTTCAACTTGCTGTGCGAGAAAGCAGATGATGTGTACGGCGGCAGACTGCCGGTTCATGTGCGCTGCCTGATTGATGAGATGGCAAACATCGGTCAGATTCCCAATCTGGAAAAACTGGTAGCGACAATCCGAAGCCGTGAAATATCGGCTTGCCTTGTTCTCCAGGCACAATCACAGCTGAAAGCCATTTATAAAGACAATGCCGATACCATCATCGGCAACATGGATTCCCGAATTTTCCTGGGTGGTTCTGAGCCAACCACGCTCAAAGAACTGAATCAGGCATTGGGAAAAGAAACTATCGACACCTACAACACCTCCAACACCAGAGGCAACAGCCCGTCTTACGGACAAAATTTTCAAAAGCTTGGCAAAGACCTTGCGAGCGTAGATGAGCTTGCGGTTCTGGATGGCAGCAAGTGTATTTTGCAGTTGCGTGGTGTCAGACCGTTTCTTTCTGACAAGTACGATCTGACGCAGCACCCCAATTATAAGTACACATCAGACTTTGATAAGAGAAATGAGTTCAACATTGAACAGTTTCTGAGTCGAAGGTTGAAGCTCAAGGCAGGTGATGAGTTTGTGGTAGTCGATGCGGATTAAGGAGGTTTCTGTTTGAAAAATCTGAAAACGGTATCCGCCCTGGTTAAGAACATCTTGGAACACGACCACAAGGCAAGAAATACCGACAATCATTTGTACCTGAAGGTACTGGAACACTATTCCGGTCTGCGTGGCATCGACATTCATGCCATGACGGTTCCTGTGTTTTTGAAGGAACTGGATAGACGCAGCTTTCCGGGGTTTGAAACTGTCCGCAGAAGCAGACAGAAAGTGCAGGCAACCTACCCTGACCTTGCTCCCAGTGAAGCCGTAGGCAAACGCAGAGCAAAAAATGAGGTTGTATATCGAGAATTTGCAGAAAGCGAGGTGTAAAAAATGACTTGGTGGATCACGGATACCTCTATTGGGCAGCGTTTGAAGTTTATTAGACGATTTCGCCGCCTTACCCAGAAAGAGCTTGGACTCCTGATGGGGTATTCCGAGAAAACAGCGGATGTCCGTATTGCTCAGTATGAGAAAAACGCTCGAACCCCTAATGCAGAAACCACAGCGAAACTCGCAGAGGTTCTGAAGGTTTCACCTGCCGTTTTTTCACCGACGATTTGTGCTTCTCGTGAAGATTTGTTGCAGTCAATGTATTGGCTGTTTCTTATGAAAGGTGGTGGTGATATATATGATTGTGAAACTGAATATGCAAGAAGCAGAATGGAACAGAAACTTGGCGTGATAACCGTCGAGGAGTTCCTTGAAAAGATTCTCGCAAACTAAGCCTTCCGTCCGGTTTTGATACCGGTAGTACGGAGGGCTTTTTCTATTCTCAAAACAATTTCAAATTTTAGGAGGAAAATATTATGGCATTTTTCAATAGCGCAGTAACCGTTCTTCAGACTCTCGTTATCGCTCTGGGCGCAGGTCTTGGCATCTGGGGTGCAATCAACCTGCTTGAGGGCTACGGCAACGACAACCCCGGCGCAAAGTCCCAGGGCATGAAGCAGTTCATGGCTAATTAAAGGGAACAAAAAGAAAGGAAAAGCACAATCCAGACGGTATCAGCGGCAGGTTACAAGAATAAATTGTGATTTCACAAGATTGGTGCTATAATAATAAGAGAAAAGTTCCTGCCGGGGCAGCCGCCCCGGTGGTATGGATAGAAAGGCAGGAAAACAATATGCACATCAGCTATAAACCACTCTGGCACACACTGTTAGAGCGTGATATGAGAAAAGAAGATTTAAGGCTTGCCGCCGGTATGACAACGAATATGATTGCCAACATGAGCAAAGAGGGAAAGCACATCAGCATGGACACATTAGCCCGTATCTGCGAAACGCTGAATTGTGAGATTACCGATGTGATTGAGTTAGTACCAGACGAGCCTGCTTCCACAGGAGGTAAGGAACATGAGCGAATTGAAACCAAGAATAACAGAAAACGGAATTGATTATATCCTTGTTGGGGATTACTACATCCCGGATTTGAAGCTGCCGGAAGAACACCGCCCCATTGGAAAGTATGGACGGCTACACCGGGAATATTTAAGAGAAGTCCACCCAGCCAGATTGAACACATTGATATTGACCGGAGAGCTATGGACATATCTTACAGACCTGAACGAACAGGCACAGGAACGGTTAGACACCATCATGGAACAGATGAAAGCTGCCGAGGGCGTGACCGAAGAATTAAAGCGTACCCATCAAATGGAATGGGTGCAGCGTTGCAATAACATTCACAACCGGGCAGAAGAAATTATTTTGCGTGAGATAATTTATTCATAACGGTGTGATAGAATGATTATGACAAATCGGGATTGGTAGGTGATAGTATGAAAAAGAAAACAAAGATTATTATTGGAATTTTGGTTGTTTTTGCAATTTTAGTGGCAGGAATTAGTTATAGAGAATATATAAAGGCACACACATTTACACTCTCTGGCAATGAACAGATACAATCAATCACAGGAACTGTAAAAGTAAGTAGTCCGAAAGATACAGAAGTGATTTTTATTGATGTAAAAACTGGGGTAAATTATGCTATTCCTTATATTACCTCTGGAGCAAGTGAAACGATTAAGCTTGAAAAGGGAAAATGGTATAGTGTTGAAACAGGCGAAGGACTTACAATGAGTTTGGTGAATGTTCGTATAGAATAGATAGGGCGTATATTTATTTTTTTGTGGGGCGTAGGATCAAAAGTCAATAGAAAAAGATATGAGAAAGCATAAATAAAATTCCAGCTTGTCATTCTGAAAATTTAACTGAATAACCACAGCACAAACCGCTGCTACATGGAAGCTAACAAACCATGCAACAGCGGTTTTTCTTTATCTTTTTTTCCTCTGGCTGATAGGCGTTCCCATTTTCTTTGATTTTTTGAGAATCCGAATCAGCCAGCGAAATTCTTCATCTGACAGATTTTTATAGTTGATGCCGAGCTGTTTGCAGTAAAGTACAACGAGCTTTTCATCCCGGCTGCCCTTGAAATTTTCGACCGCTTCCAGATTTTCTTTCAGTTCATCGGCAACGGTGGTCTGGGGTGCACTTTCACTGTCCTTTTTGTGAGCTTCCCGAATATCCCGGATAATGAGATTGAGGTCATCCCGTACCATGTGACTGAAATATTCATCATCGCTGATATGGGCGGCTTGCAACACTTTCAAATGGGGGTCATCTTCGCCGGGGCGATACCGTTCAATGATTTCATGCCGGACGGTATCGACAAGGGCGTTGAGGTTTTGAATCTGCATGGTGGCAATCCCATCCACATAAATCTCAATGTCCGCAAGAAACTTGATAAAGTCCTTATGGGTGGCAAGTTCGCACAGCAGACGGTTGTTAATCCGACCGCTTTTCAGAAGTGCTACCATCTCATCACTCAAATGCAGCTCCCTTAATGGCGTGTTGATCTCCGCCCGGTTCTCTGTCCGGCAAAAGAGATAATCGAGGGACACCCCATAAAAATCTGCCAGCAGGATAAGATTACCATGATTGATTTCCTTATAGTCATCTTTTTCATAACTGCCAAGAGCCGATTTTGAAATACCCGTTTGCTCTGCCAGTTCTTCCAGTTTTAATCCTTTGTTTAATCGTAAATCTTTTAGCCGTTCCTGTATTGTAGTAGCTCCGTTCATTGAAGCAGTTCCCCCTTTCTGACGACATTTATAACCGTTGAATTGATTATACCATATCAATTCCGCAATCGTGGAAATTTCTGATTTTTACCCCTAATTCCTACTTTGTGGACATACGGCACAGGGCACAAAAATGTTCTATGATACAGGTAGTTCATCGATGGATCAAATCCAATCGAATGACCAGCCTGTGTGGGATATGCTTCCCCGGCGATGTAGTGCCATGACTTTTGGCAGGAATGTGGAGGAACCCTGACCGAAACGAGCGTACCAAAGGGAGCGATACGCCGCTGTGAGATTCAGGGGAGGAACGACACCGGGGAGAACTGGCGAACTGACACCGAAATGATACCGAAACACAACAATCTGATAGGGGGACAGTCTACCCTATCGCTGATACTTCGGGAGATTTTAAGCGGCTCTATGGCTGTAATTTTACCGAAAATCGCCCCGAAACCATACACTAAAACGGGAGGAAGCGCAATATGCCGAGAATGAGCAAAAAGAGGAAGCATGAGCTTTCTTTTTACCTCAATGACCGGGGGCGTGTCACTTACAACGAATTATGCCGGAAATGCCAGCATGGGTGCAAGCAGAGCTTCCGGGCGGTTGTGATTGACTGCCCCCGTTATTTATCCAAACGAGCAAAGAAAAAGGAGGAACACACCGAATGAATTTTGAATTTATGACGATAGACACACCATTGCCGCCCTGTATGGCTTTTCCAAGAGCGTTGACAGGGTTTCCAATCAGCAGCACCGCAAAGGTCATGTACTGCCGGATGCTGGACGCTATGCTATCCAATGGGCAGGAGGACGAGAACGGAATCCTGTTTGTCTGCTTCCCTGTCACAGCCATTGCCGCAGTCCTGTCCCGCAGCTCTATGACGGTCAAGCGTTCTTTGAATGAACTGGAAAACGCCGGACTTATCATGCGGGTGCGTCAGGGCGTTGGAGAACCAAATAGGATTTATGTGCTGATACCGGGAAAGGAGGACGCTGCCCTTGCCTGATACCTCAAAGCTGGAAAAACTCAATCGGGAGTTGGAGAAAAGCGAAAAGAAACTGCGGAAAGCCATCAATGATGAAAAGGCATTGCAGCACCAGTTAAAGCAGCTTACCCGAAAGGAACGGACGCACCGGCTCTGTACTCGTGGCGGTATGCTGGAAAGTTTTCTGCAAGAGCCGGAACGCCTGACAGATGATGATGTCATGCTGTTGTTGAAACTCATTTTTCACAGGCAGGACACGCAGGAACTATTGAAAAAACTGCTGGAACGGGAGAAGCCGGAAACCCCTTAGTTTACTAAGGGCGCAATTATACACCACCCAAAAGTTGGTGCATTGCGTTCTCCGAAGGCTCCTCGTCGGAGGGCTGTGATTTTCCGCAGTCATGGTCTGTTCCAAATCATACAGGGGACGCTACACTTCCCCTGCGCTGGCTGCCGCCAGCTACCCTTTTGTGGACTTGCCATCTGGGGACACCTTGCGCTACAAGCTGTTCCCAGCCGACAAGTTTCATAAAATATGCTATCTTTTCGATAGCCAATGAAGTATAATGAAGATGACAACAAATCGGGATTGACCGAGTTCTTTGAGTGAGATACACTTCTTGGACGAAGGGAAGGAAGAAGAAAAAAGTACTTTAGAGGTATTATGGAATGAGTAATAAATTGGTTAAGCACCAAGAACCAAAAGAAATATTAACTGGAAATCAAAAGAAAATTTTGTTTTGGATTTGTTTCATTATTTTAAGTATAGCTTTCATTACAGTCTGGATAAATATACTTTTGACATCTAAAGCATTTAATACACAAATGGAAGAGATGGTACTGGGAGAAGATTACTATATGGAGGATATTGTGATTACAGGTAAAAGGGCTGAAGCTGCTTCGGCTGATACGATATCTCGGAATTATTTCTTCTACTACAACAATGGAAAAGTGAATGATTATCACAAGCGAATGCAAGTACCGGGATTTGTATATTCGGAATATAATGTAGGAGATTCCATAGCTGCATATACCACAGACCATGTTAGTTATTCTTATTACAAGTATGGGATTCTTCCGGATACAGAGTATACAAACAATGAATTAATGAAAGTGGCTGGCGTATTGCTTGGAATTGGAATATTTTTATTGGCTTTGTTTGGGGTATTAAGTAAGAAAATGAATTACAAGAAGTAACCAACTTCCCGTTTATTGGGAAGTCGCAGAGAACGAAAAATCGGAATTTGAGGAGGTGTTCATATGAAGAGAGCATTGCTTTTTATTTTCATGACGGTTTGTGTATTAGGAATGTCCGCCTGCAGCAGCAAAGACGCCATGCCAGAAACATCAGATTCTGCCAGCAATCCGGTTCAGAATACAGATATCAGTAATCTGAATGGAGGAAAAATCTGGTCTGAACAAGATATTGTGTCGATGTTCTCTCTTGTGCAAGAAACAGATTGGGAATACATAGACTGTGTTTTAATTCCAGATCATGCTAGTGACCGTGTTGGTGCAGTACTCTTCCGGAACGATAAGGAGCAAACAAGCAATGTTGCGTTCTTTGATGCAGACGGATACTTTCAACAGTATGGCACATATGCAAGAATGTCTGACGAACCTGATTTTCAGTATCTCGGAGGTGGTGCGGTAACATTTAAGCTGGAAACAGAAGATGGTATAATCTATAACTACACGATCACAATCTCGATCGATGACAGTAATGTGAATTTTAAAGCGGAAGATGATTTGCCAAAATAAATTCAAGTTTGCCACCCACACATCGGGTCAACTTGCCCCGAACTTTTACAACTAAATACCCGCCGCCAACACAGCGGCGCACCGAGCAGGAAATCTGAAAAAGGTCTCCTGCTTTTTTCTGCCCAAAATGAGGTGGTAAAACGCCACCCCATCCACCAATTAGCGAAAGGAGGGATACAAAATGCCCTGTCCACACAACGAAATCACGATTGTTCAGCGCAGCCAGCGGCAGTCTGCGGTTGCCGCCGCTGCTTACCAGAGTGGCGAAAAACTGTTCTGTGAATATGACCAGCAAGTGAAGCACTACCCGGAAAAGCGTGGTATCGTCCACAATGAAATCCTGCTCCCGGCAAACGCCCCACGGTCGTATGCAGACCGCAATACCTTATGGAACGCCGCCGAAGCGGTGGAAAAACAATGGAACTCCCAGCTTGCAAGGCGGTGGGTGCTTACCATCCCCAGAGAGATACCGCCCGACCAGTATGCTGTCCTTGTCCGGGAGTTTTGCCAGAAGCAGTTTGTTTCCAAAGGCATGATTGCTGACTTTGCCATCCATGACCCTCATCCGCCGGGACACAATCCCCACGCCCATGTCATGCTCACTATGAGGGCAATGGACGAACATGGGAAATGGCTTCCCAAGAGCCGCAAGGTTTATGACCTTGACGAGAACGGGGAACGGATCAAGCTACCCTCCGGCAGATGGAAAAGCCATAAGGAAGATACCGTTGACTGGAACGACCAGAAGTATTGTGAAATCTGGCGGCATGAATGGGAGGTCATCCAGAACCGCTATCTGGAAGCCAATGACCGCCCGGAGCGTGTGGACTTGCGTTCCTATGCCAGACAGGGGCTTGATATTGTCCCCACTGTCCATGAGGGGGCTGCTGTCCGGCAGATGGAAAAGCGTGGTATCCAGACGAATATCGGAAACCTGAACCGGGAAATCAGAGCCGCCAACCGCCTGATGAAGTCCATCCGGCAGCTTATCCAAAACCTCAAAGGCTGGATTACCGAGCTGGGAGAAAAACGGAAAGAGCTGCTTGCACAAAAAGCGGCGGAGGAAGCGACACTTCTTCCCAATCTGCTGATGAAGTATATGGAGATACGAAAGGAAGAACGGAAGGACTGGACAAGGGCTGGACAGAACCGGGGGACTTCACAGGACTTAAAGGCAGTCAGCGAAGCCCTGTCCTATCTCCGGCAAAAGGGACTTTCCACTGTGGAGGACTTAGAAGCGTTTCTGGAATCTTCCGGGAAATCAGCCGCAGATTACCGCAATCAGATGAAGCCAAAGGAAGCCCGCAGCAAAGTGATTGACGGGATTCTTGCCAGCCGGACAGACTGCAAGGAATGTAAGCCTGTCTATGAGAAGTACCAGAAGATATTTTTCAAGAAAACAAAGGAGAAATTCAAACAGGAACACCCGGAGGTTGCCCGGTATGCGAAAGCCGCCGCCTACCTTGCCAAGCACCCGGACGATAAGGACAGCACCCAAAAGGAACTGCAACAGGAGCAGGAAAAACTTCTCAGCGAAATCGCAGAGCTGAAAGTACCGCTGACAGAGGTGCAGGAGGATTTGAAGAAGCTGCGGGATATCCGCTACTGGGTACGGAAAGCCACCCCCGGCACAGAGGAAAGCAAAGAGCCGCCCAAGAAGCAGCCCATCAAGGAAGTCTTGCAGGATAAGGCAGACGAGAAAAAAGCACAAAGAACTGCCCAGGAACAGACGAAACACAGACAACAGGATATGGAACTTTAACAGGCACTTGCCATTTTCAATCAGAGAATGTCAGGTGCTTTTCTTTTTTCAAGGAGGGATAGATTTGAATGTATTTGAAGCTGTGAAGCAGTCCGTCACAACAAGACAGGCTGCGGAGCATTATGGAATCCATGTAGGTCGGAACGGGATGGCTTGCTGCCCGTTCCACAACGATAAGACCCCCAGCATGAAGCTGGACAAGCGTTTCCACTGCTTCGGATGTGGTGCAGATGGGGATGTGATTGATTTTGTAGCTGCCCTGTACGGGCTGGGGAAAAAGGAAGCCGCCGCACAGTTGGCGAGTGACTTCGGGCTTGCCTATGAGGACTGGAAACCGCCGGGAAAGGCAAAAAAGCCCAAGTCCCGGCAGAAATCCCCGGAGGAACAGTTTCAGGAAGCAAAAAACCATTGCTTCCGTATCCTTGCCGATTATCTCCACCTACTCCGAGTGTGGAGAAAGGAATATGCCCCGCACTCCCCAGAGGAAATCTTTCATCCCCGGTTTGTGGAAGCCTTACAGAAGCAAGACCAAGTGGAATATCTGCTGGATGTGCTGCTGTTCGGGGAAACAGAGGAAAAAGCGGCTTTGATTACGGACTACGGAAAGGATGTGATACAGCTTGAACAGCGAATGGCAGAGCTTGCAGCCGCAGACGCAGCAAGAACTAAAAAACACCATGAACGCCATGCAGCCGCCACAGAGCGCCCCTGAAATCAAGGCGGGGCTGGAAACTACCGAGAAAGGCGGTGTCCGTCAGAGCATACGGAACTGCCTGACCGTATTCCAGCGTGACCCGCTGCTTTCCGGGGCTATCGCATACAACATCCTGACTGACCGCAAGGACATCATAAAGCCCATCGGCTTCCACAGGGAAAGCACAGCCCTGAACGATACAGATATGAAGTATCTGCTTCTCTATCTGGAAGAAACCTACGGGCTTACCAATGAGAAAAAGATTGATAACGCCATCGGGATTGTGGCGAATGAAAACAAGTACCACCCCATCCGGGATTATTTAAGTTCCCTTGTGTGGGACGGGACAGAGCGAATCCGCTTCTGCCTGCGGCACTTTCTGGGGGCTGACGCAGACGATTACACCTATGAAGCGTTGAAGCTGTTCCTGCTGGGTGCAATCTCACGAGCCTTTCAGCCGGGGTGCAAATTTGAAATCATGCTCTGTCTGGTAGGCGGTCAGGGGGCTGGCAAGTCCACTTTCTTCCGTCTGCTGGCAGTCCGGGACGAGTGGTTCTCCGATGATTTGCGGAAGCTGGACGATGACAATGTGTACCGCAAGCTGCAAGGTCACTGGATTATCGAAATGTCGGAAATGATGGCAACCGCCAACGCCAAGAGCATTGAGGAAATCAAGTCATTTTTAAGCCGACAGAAAGAGGTTTACAAGATACCCTATGAAACCCACCCAGCAGACCGCCCCCGTCAGTGCGTGTTTGGCGGCACTTCCAATGCCCTTGACTTCCTGCCCCTTGACCGTTCCGGCAACCGCCGCTTTATCCCCGTCATGGTGTACCCGGAGCAAGCCGAGGTTCACATTTTGGAGGACGAAGCCGCTTCCAGAGCCTATATCGAGCAGATGTGGGCAGAAGCGATGGAAATTTACAGAAGCGGCAGGTTCAAGCTGGCTTTCAGCCCTGCCATGCAGCGGTATCTCAAAGAACACCAGCGGGATTTTATGCCGGAGGACACCAAAGCCGGGATGATACAGGCGTATCTTGATAAGTACACCGGGAGCATGGTCTGCTCCAAGCAGCTCTATAAGGAAGCCTTGAACCATGCCTTTGACGAGCCGAAGCAATGGGAAATCCGGGAAATCAACGAGATTATGAACCAGTGCATTTCTGGCTGGCGGTACTTCCCGAACCCAAGAATGTTTTCCGAATATGGCAGACAAAAGGGCTGGGAGCGTGAAAACCCGGCAACGGACTCCGGCAACCCGTCTGAAAAAACGATGGATGGTTTTGTGGAGGTCACAGAACAGATGGAGCTTCCATTCTGAAAATGACCGCCCGTTGCACCCCCTGTTGCTATCCCGTTGCCGAGCCGGTTGCCGGGGAAAACCCCTTATTTCCGGGCTTTTCTCCCCTATGACAACCAAAACAACAGAAAAATAAAAGAAAAGTATAAATAGTAACCATCGCCAGATTGAGATTGTTTGCAAGGTCTTTTGAAGCCCGTTGCCGGACTTCGTTGCCGACACCCTCTGTCTGGCTATTTTCATGTATGGAGGATAACTGCCTATGGCAAAAAACAAAACAGAGATTCATGTGACCACGGTGTTTGACGGGGAACTGGACGCCACCGATGTGTTCGTCAGCCTGATTTCCCAGAAATACGGTAGACAAATACAAAAGAATATCTTGCTAAAAAGAAAGATATAGGCTATAATGAAGATGAGGTTCAAAAGAGCCAGATACCGTCTGGATTGTGTGGGTAAATGGCTATGATGAACGAAATGGAATACAGAACAATCGGTTCGGCACTTGCCGGGGGCTATCGTGCGGCGGTCTATTGCAGGCTGTCAAAGGACGATGACCTGCAAGGCGAAAGTGCCAGTATCGCCAACCAGCGGGATATGCTGGAAAAATACTGCGAAAAGCAGGGATGGGAGGTTGTGGCAGTCTATCAGGACGATGGCTTCACAGGTCTTAATATGGAGCGTCCTGATTTACAGAGAATGTTGAGAGCCATTGAGCGCAGGCAAATCAACCTTGTCATCACGAAAGACCTCAGCCGACTGGGGCGGAACTATCTGCAAACCGGGCATTTGATTGAGGACTTTTTCCCAAGAAACGGTGTCCGCTATATCGCCATGAATGACGGTATCGACACTCTGCGGGATAACAACGATATTGCCCCGTTCAAGAATATCCTGAACGAGATGTACAGCAAGGATATTTCCAAGAAAGTCCATTCCTCTTATCTTCTGAAAGCGCAGAAAGGACAGTTTACCGGGTGTCTTGCCCCGTTTGGGTATCGGAAAGACCCGGAGGACAAAAACCATCTGCTCATTGACGAGGAAACCGCCCCGATTGTGCGGCTGATTTTCGGATATGCCCTAAACGGTCATGGTCCGAACTATATCCGCAGACGGCTGGAGGAAGAAAAAATCCCCTGCCCTACATGGTGGAACCGGGAACGGGGGTTTCGCAATACCCGCACCAAATGGGAAAAGAAAGACCCGGAAAACGGGCGGTATATGTGGGACTTCTCCGTTATCAAAGACCTTTTGATGAATCCCGTCTACACCGGGGCGATTGCTTCCCAGAAAAAGGACTACCGTTTCAAAATCGGCACGATTGGGGAAAAGAAGCCGGAGGACTGGATTGTGGTGGAGGGACAGCATGAACCGCTGATTGACCGCATGAGCTTTGACATTGTGCAGAACAAGCTGAAATCCCGCCAGCGTCCGGGGCAGACCAATGAAATCAGCCTGTTTGCCGGACTGATAAAATGCGGCGAGTGTGGGAAGTCGCTGACGATACGCTACACAAACGCAAAACATCCCCAGCGGATTTACTCCTGCAAGACCTACAATGCCTTTGGAAAGAACCACTGCACCCAGCACCGGATTGATTATGACACCCTTTACAGCCATGTGCTGCGGAAAATCCGGGAATGTGCCAGAGCTGCCCTGATGGACGGGGAAGCGGTTGCCGACCGCCTGACCAATACCTGTGAAGCCGAGCAGCGGGAACAGCGGGAAGCAATGGAACGCTCCCTTACAAGGGACGAGGAACGGATTGAGGTTCTGGACAAAATGGTAATGCGGCTTTATGAGGATATGATTGCAGGGCGTATCAGTGAGCAGAATTTCAACACCATGCTGGAAAAGACACAGACCGAGCAGACGGAGCTTAAAACAAAAGTGTCCGAGGGCAGAAAGCGGCTGTCCGATGAAGTCCAGCTTGCCAATGACGCAAAACAATGGGTGGAAGCCATTCAGGAATACGCCAACATCACAGAGCTGGACGCAGCCACCCTCAACCGCTTAATCAAAGAAATCGTCGTGCATGAGCGCATTGACGAAGATAAAACAAGACACATTTCTATCGAAATTCATTTTAATCTCAAACCCATCCCGGAGGTGGAACAGGTCACTGCCTGACCTGTCCCGCCGGGACGGTTCTCTTAAAAAACACCATATAGATTTTTTGTACGCCGCCGCCCGCCATCGAGCAGAGTTTTACACCTAATTGGGGATAAAACAGCTCATGGCTGGCGGCGGTGTTGCCCTCATCGGCACCACCCTTGTACCTCTGCTCTCCGGACTGTTCGGTTAATCACAAAACAAGGAGGTAATCGCCTTTGGACAGCATACTCCAACAGATCACAGACTGGCTGAAAGAAATGCTCGTTTCAGCCATTATGGGAAATCTGTCGGGGATGTTTGAGTCCGTCAACAACCAGGTTGGCGAGATAGCAACCTCCGTTGGCATGACCCCGGCGAATTTTTCGCCGGGTGTCTTTGCCATGGTACGAAACATCTCCGAGTCAGTGATTATCCCAATAGCAGGCTTGATTCTGACCTTCATTGCCTGTTATGAGCTAATTCAGATGATTATTGACCACAACAATCTGGCGAATTTTGAAACCTGGATCTTCTTCAAATGGGTGTTCAAGACTTTTGTTGCGGTCATGTTAATCACAAACACATTCAATATCACGATGGCTGTGTTCGATGTGGCACAGCACGTTATAAACGCAAGCGCCGGTATCATATCCGGAAATACTGCCATAGATGCTTCGGCATTGGAAACAATGGAAGAAACACTGATGGCAATGGATTTGGGGCCTTTGCTCGGCTTGTTCCTACAATCCTTTATCGTGCAGGTCACGATGTCCGCCTTGGCAATCATCATCTTTGTGATCGTCTACGGTCGAATGATTGAAATTTACCTGATGGTCAGCCTTGCCCCGATTCCGCTCTCCACTTTTGGAAACAGAGAGCAGAGCAATATCGGACAGAATTATCTGCGTTCGCTGTTTGCAATCGGATTCCAGGGATTCTTGATTATGATCTGCGTAGGCATTTATGCGGTGCTGATTCAGTCTATCGCATTTAGCGATGACATCATCGGTTCTATCTGGGGCGTTATGGGCTACACCGTCCTTTTATGCTTCACCCTGTTTAAGACCGGTTCGCTTGCGAAGGGTGTATTCAGCGCCCACTAAGGGAAGGAGGAAATTGTTTGGCAGCGTATATTCCCGTACCTCGTGACCTGACGAGGGTAAAAACAAAAGTGTTCTTTAATCTGACGAAACGGCAGTTACTTTGCTTTGGTGCGGCGGCGCTCATTGGAGTGCCGATTTTCTTTCTGGTCAAAGCAACCGGAAATGTGAGCCTTGCAGCACTGTCCATGATGATCGTCATGTTGCCATTGTTCTTTCTGGCAATGTATGAAAAGGATGGTCAGCCGTTGGAGGTGGTTGTAGAACACTTCATTCAGACTAAATTCGTTCGTCCCAAGGTTCGCCTTTATCAGACGGACAACTATTATGATGCTTTGATGCGTCAGTACAAACTGGAAAAGGAGGTTGAACGAATTGTTTTTCAAAAAGAAGCCGCAGGCAAGAAACATCAAAATGCCTGCAAATCTGAATCGGAAGCAGCAACGAGAAATTAAAGCTGTTGTGGAACGGGCAAAGAAGGACAACGGTATTCCGCAGACTGCACAGCAGTCCATTCCCTTTCAGAGAATGTTCCCGGATGGCATCTGCCGTGTCACTGACAGCTATTACACCAAGACCATTCAGTTTCAGGACATCAACTATCAGCTGGCACAGCAGGAAGATAAGACTGCCATCTTCGATGAGTGGTGCAGTTTCCTGAATTTCTTTGACAGCTCCATCCACTTCGAGCTTTCCTTTATGAATCTGAGCACCGATGCCGAGAGCTTTGAAAAGAGTATCCGCATCCCGTTCAAGAAGGACAGCTTCAATCCTGTCCGTGCCGAGTATAGCCAGATGCTGAAAAAGCAGTTGGCGCAGGGCAACAACGGTTTGACCAAAACCAAGTACCTGACATTTGGCATTGAAGCCGAATCCATGAGACAGGCAAAGCCGAGACTCAACCATATCGAAAACGATCTGCTCAATAACTTTCGTCGTTTGGGTGTCATTGCCACTACCATGAACGGCAAAGAGCGGCTGCATCTGATGCACTCCATGTTCCACATGGGCGATAACGATAAGTTCTTCTTCGATTGGAAGTATCTTGTGGAGTCCGGGCTGTCCGTAAAGGACTTCATTGCTCCGACGGCATTTGCCTTTAAGACCAACCGCACCTTTCAGATGGGCAGCATCTTCGGCTCGATGTCCTATCTGGCAATTACGGCATCAGACCTGTCTGACCGTATGCTGGCGGATTTTCTGGATATGGAATCTACGCAGATCGTAACCATGCACATCCAGTCGGTTGACCAGACTGCGGCGATTAAGACCATCAAGAGAACCATCACCGAGCTTGACCGTTCCAAAATCGAGGAACAGAAAAAGGCGGTGCGTTCCGGCTATGACATGGACATTATCCCGTCTGACCTTGCTACCTATGGCAAAGATGCGAAGTCGCTTCTGAAAGAATTGCAGAGCCAGAACGAGCGAATGTTCATGGTGACATTTCTGGTGCTGAACACCGGGCGCACCGAGCAGGAACTGGAGAACAATGTGTTCCAGGCACAGAGCATCGCCCAGAAGCATAACTGCAATCTGCGTCGTTTGGATTTTCAGCAGGAATCCGGGCTGATGAGCAGTCTGCCTTTGGCACAAAACCTGATTGAGATTCGTCGTGGCCTGACTACCAGTTCCACGGCTATTTTTGTGCCTTTCACCACGCAGGAACTGTTTCAAAATGGTGGGGAAACGCTCTATTACGGGCTGAATGCCCTGTCGAACAACCTGATCATGGTGGACAGAAAGAAGCTCAAGAACCCCAACGGACTGATTCTGGGTACTCCTGGTTCCGGTAAGTCCTTTTCCGCAAAGCGTGAAATCACCAATGCGTTCCTGGTTACGGATGACGATATTATCATCTGCGACCCCGAAGCGGAATATGCGGCTCTGGTTCACAAGTTCAATGGTCAGGTGGTAAAAATCAGCTCCTCCAGTACCAACTATATCAACCCTATGGACATCAACCTGAACTACTCTGAGGATGACAACCCGGTAGCACTGAAAGCTGATTTTATCCTGTCCCTCTGTGAGTTGATTATGGGCAGTAAGGATGGCTTGCAGCCTATCGAAAAAACGGTTATCGACCGTTGTGTGCATCAGATCTATCAGAGATATTTCGACAATCCTGCTCCTGAGAATATGCCGATCCTTGAGGATTTGTATGATGCCCTTCTGAAGCAGGACGAAAAGGAAGCCCACCATGTAGCGACCGCCTTGGAAATCTATGTTAAGGGTTCTCTGAAACTGTTTAACAACAGAACCAATGTGGATATTCAGAATCGTCTGGTGTGCTTCGACATTAAGGAGCTTGGCAATCAGCTGAAGAAAATCGGTATGCTGATCGTGCAGGATCAGGTCTGGGGGCGTGTAACTGCCAACCGTTCTGCCGGTAAATCGACCAGATATTATATTGACGAGTTCCATCTGCTTCTGAAGGAAGAACAGACGGCAACCTATTCCGTAGAAATCTGGAAGCGATTCCGTAAATGGGGCGGATTGCCGACCGGTATTACCCAGAATGTCAAAGACCTGCTTCGTTCCCCGGAGATTGCCAACATCCTCGAAAACTCTGACTTCATCTATATGCTGAATCAGGCAAGCGATGACCGAAGTATTCTGGCGCAGCGGCTGAACATTTCGCCGCATCAGCTGTCCTATGTAACCAACTCCGGTGAGGGCGAAGGGCTTCTGTTCTATGGCAATGTGATTCTTCCGTTCATTGACCGATTCCCGACCGATCTGGAACTGTATCGCATTATGACCACAAAGTTAAACGAGGTGGCACAGGAAAAGGAGGCGTAATGTATGGCGAAAAGACCTACACGACTCCGTTTTACCGAAGATGACCTTGCAGATTCTCATGTGAAGAAAGCTGCCGACCGTGCAGATAAGGCGGTTGATAAGGCTGAAAAAGCGGCAGACAAATTGGCTTCCAAAAAGGCAAAGCCGAAGCTGAAGCTGGAAACAGATGCAGCCGGTTCCCGTAAAGCAAAGCTCCGTTTTGAAAAAGCGGAGTTTACGGAAATTGAGCGCCCATCTGTGGCAAAGCACATGGCAAGCCGTGGTGCCGCAGTCACTCTCACATCCAAAGCACATCGGGCGGTGTCAGAATATGAGGATGATAATATCGGTGTTCAGGCTGCGCAGGAAACGACCAAGGCTGTTGAATCCACTGCCTATACTGTCGATCATGCCGTTTACAGCCATAAGCTGAAAGCCTACGACAAGGCAGAAAAGCTGGTTGAGAAGTCGGATAAAGCCAATGTAAATGCCCTGTATGAGAAGTTCAAAAAGGACAACCCCGATGCCGCTTCCAATCCCATTTCCCGTTGGCAACAGAAAAGGGCAATCAAAAAGGAATATGCTGCCGCCAAAGCCGGTAAGAATACCGCTTCGACAACGGCTTCTGCATCCAAGGGTGCAGGCAAGGCAACGAGCAAAGCAGCTCAGGGAGCCAAGAACATCACAGAGAAAGTAACGGAGTTTTGCACCACACACTCTAAAACGATTCTGTTTGTTTTGATTGCTGGACTGCTTTTTATGATTCTCTCTGGGATGTTCTCGTCTTGTTCGGCTATGTTCCAAGGCGGCACACAGATCGTTCTGGGAACTTCTTTTACCGCAAAAGAGGAAGATATTATCGGTGCGGACAATGATTACAAGGCTTTGGAAGCTGCGCTCCGCAATGAAATCAATAATATCGAGCGTACTCATAGCGGATATGACGAGTACCGGTATGACCTTGATGAAATCAACCACAATCCTTATGAACTTGCGGCATATCTGACGGTAAAATTCGAGGACTACACCAGAGATGAGGTGCAGGCTACCCTGCAATGGCTGTTTGAGCAACAATATGAGCTGACCCTCACAGAAGTAGTAGAGATTCGTACACGAACAACATCTTCTACTGATCCCGAAACGGGAGAGACAACAACAGAGGAAGAAGATTACGAATATTATATTCTGAATGTGAAGCTCAGAAATAAGGGCTTGAACAGTGTGATTTCAAATTCCGGCTTGTCGGAAGATGATATGGAGCGATATAGAATTTTGCTTCAGACAAGGGGCAACAGACCGGATATTTTCGGAAATGACATTTACGCCACCCCTGGCGGTGAGTACACCGATTATGATATTCCGGGTGAAGCGCTGACAGACACAAGATTTGCCAATATGATTCGGGAAGCAGAGAAATATCTGGGATACCCGTATGTGTGGGGCGGCAGCAGCCCGTCTACCTCCTTTGACTGCTCCGGGTTTGTTTCCTATGTAATCAATCACTGCGGAAACGGTTGGAGTGTTGGTCGTTTGACCGCAAACGGTTTGATGGGCGTATGCGACATTATCCCGAAAAGCTCAGCCAAGCCGGGAGATTTGATTTTCTTCCAAGGCACCTATGATACCTCTGGTGCATCGCACGTTGGTATTTATGTCGGCAATGGTATGATGATCCACTGCGGAAACCCGATTTCTTACGCTTCTATCGAATCGAATTACTGGCAACAGCATTTTTACTGCTTCGGCAGAATCAGAAATTAAAGGAGGGATGGCGATTGAGTGCCAAGTTAGACAGAATAGGTGCAGACCTTGAAAAAGCCCGTAAGAAGCGGGCAGAATGGGATGCTAAGGTGAAAGACCTGGAACGCAGATACCGTGAGGAGGAAAATTCCGAAATTCACGAAATGGTTCATGCTGCGAACCTGAATCCCGAACAGCTTTCCGAGCTGCTCCGTATGTTTGCAGCGGATATGGCTCCGAAGCCTGATACGATCAATACTATGAATGAGGAGGAACCACAGAATGAGATTTAAGAGATTCAGTGCCATGTTGCTGGCACTTGCGATGTGCATGGGTGTGTTTTCGACAACGGTGTTTGCCTACTCCGATGAGAGTGCAACAACCACTACTACGGGAAAGGCGGAAACCGTGGAAACAGTCCCTGAGAAAACCGAAGATAAGACTTCCGAGGAAGTTCCCTACACCGTGACCGTCAATGAGGATGGCACGGTGGTTTTCTCTTTCAATGGTAAAGAATGGACTTACGGTGCAGAGGAATCCGAGGATAATAACATGGGAACTGGCAAGGTGGTAACGAGCGGTTCCCGTTTGAATGTGCGTACCGGTGCAGGCATGAATTATGAAATCATCGACCAGCTCCGCCCCGGCGAGGAAGTTGTGGTAGTCGGTGTTGAGGGTGACTGGTATCAGATCACTGTACCTGAAAAGAACGGTTATGTTCACAGCGACTATCTGGAACTGATTGAAAAAGCCGAGCAGAACAGCGAAATGGATATGGCGCTGCTTATGATGTTTATGAGTGCGTTCATGCAGAACACGGACACAAGCGAACTTGCCCTTACTCCTGACGGCAATCTGACTCTGGTTGACGATGTTGGTTCACCTACGAAAAGTGGAAAGCAATTCATTACTGCCGTTACCAAAAACGGAAACTATTTCTATATCATCATTGACCGTGATGATAAGGGCGAGGAAACCGTGCATTTTCTGAATCAGGTAGATGAAGCCGACCTGCTCAAGCTGATGGACGAGGAGGAAGTTGCAGAGTTCACCAAGCCGGTTGAGGAAACAAAGCCGGAAGTAGTTGAAACAGTTCCTGAAATTACAGAACCGGCACCGGAGGAAAAGCCGAAATCTAAGAATATGCTCCCAGCGATTCTTACTCTGATTGTGCTTGCCTGTGGTGGTGGATTCTTCGTATTTAAGAAAGTTCAGGAAAAGAAGAAGGAACAGGAAGCGGCAAAGCCTGACCCGGATGCTGATTATGTGGACGATGACGAGGACTATGGATACGATCCGGAGTTTGAGAACGATGATGCAGATAGCTCCGCCGATGAAGATGATAATGAGCCTGTGTAAGCAGGATAGGCTTGATGCCTGTGGCAACCTTCGGGTTGCCTTTACATATAGAAGTAGTTTTTCAAAAACCGATGTGATATAATTTGTAGCATAAACGAAAAGACAAATCGTTAAGGAAAGAATCGAAGGTGGTGCAAACGAAAAAGCAGTATGGAGACTTTTCATTAACTGCCCTTTCGTTTGCATCAATTTCGATTTTTTCTGGTTGAACAAAGCGCGTCAACTCTATATGGACTTTTAATTATGACACTCTATTTATCATAGGATAGCGTGTACACATAGAAACACATAGAATTTATAATTCAGTCCTGTATTATGACACCGGAAATAAGCCTCCCTAAGGAAGCTAAAAAAATATACAGTTATGATACGTTAACAGAGCATATGTGGTTTTGGTTTTATAAAATGTTGTTCTGTAGGCAGAGGAATAATCTTACCACCACAGGAAGAACACTTGCATATATCTTTATTATAAAGAAGACGGATAATGGCAGGTGCATCCATATCTTTCAGCTTGGAAATATATTTTTTGCAACCAAGGATGTTTCTGCATAGGGTAATCTTTTTCTTCTTATTTCTGGATGAAAGAAGACCATAGTGCCTGATACGTACAAAACGTTTTGGAGGAACATGCATTAAAAATCGACGGATAAATTCCTCGCCGGATATGGTGATCTCTTTCCAAAGCCCTTGGTTTTTGTAATCTTTAGCGGAAAAAGTAACTGTAGATTCTGTCATGTCTTTGATACGGTAGTTGCTGATAGCAATCCGGTGGGTGTATTTTCCAAGGTATCTGATGACAGATTCGGCACCGTCAAATGGTTTCTTGCAATAAGGAATCCATTCCTTTGTATAGCAGGTATTTAACAATTCCTTGAAAGTATAGTAGTTTTTGTAAGGTGCAGCCGATCCATGAAATTCAAGCCTGTCATTTTCCCAGAGCTGCTTAAGTTCAGCCATATATTTTCCACGAAATATTTTGGAGATCACCTTAATCGGAAGAAAAAACTCTTTTCCGTTGTCTTTCCAATGATTTTTCACATCCAGCCCTCCACCAAGAACAATCGCATGGATATGAGGATGAAAATTCATGGTGCTTCCCCATGTATGGAGGATACAAATATAGCCGATATGAGTCCCAAGATATTTACTATCAGCAGCAAGTTCACTGAGAGTATCTGAAGCCGCATGATAAAGAGCAGTGTATAAGAATTTCTGGTTGCTGTAGATAATGGGATTAAGTTCTTCTGGAACTGTAAAAACTACATGGAAATAAGGAGCATCTAAGATATCCTCACGCCGTGCATCTACCCATTTTTCTTTTGGAAACTCCTGACACATAGGACAGCATCTGTCACGGCAGGAGTTATAGTGGACTGACATGCAGCCGCAGTCCTCGCATACGCTTACATTCACACCAAAGGCACCGGTTTTGCAATTCATGATGTGATAAGCGGCCTTTCGCTGAGCGGGAGAAATACTATGTGTGGATTCAAAAGATGGATAGAAACGATGAAAAATATCCTGAATCGTACAATCCTTACTCATGATTCACCACCTTCCGGGTTGTCGAACGGGCTGCGGATTCCAAGAAGTGTCTTGTTGCTCACATGAAGGTAAACATCTGTAGAGCGAGGATCAACATGTCCTAGAAGTGACTGGATATATTTTATATCTGTGCCACTTTCGAATAGGTGGCTGGCAAAACTATGACGGCACGCATGAGAGGAAACATGACGGTTAATGCCGGCGAGTTTAGCACTTTTCTTAAAGAACTGGTTAACACTGGCTATATCAAGATATCCACCGGACCAGGAACTTGGGAAAAGGATATCTTTAGGGCGACCACATTTGTACCAATACTCTGTGAGAAGGTCTAAATTTTTTTGAGACAGAATTGTATACCTGTCAATTCTGCCTTTGGTTTCACGAACATGAATTGTCATGTTGGTACGTGAAATGTCATCATAATGAAGATGAACAACCTCTGATACACGTAATCCGGAAGAATACATAGTTGCAATAATCGCTTTATGCTTCAGATTCGGAGTGGCGTCAATGATTGCATTTATTTCATCGCGGGATAGAACAGCAGGAAGATTTCGCTCTCTTTTCATAGCCGGAACAGTGTCATCATCCCAGAGGATCTTCAGCACCTTTTTATATAAGAACTTGATTGCAGACCGATAGTGATTGTGAGTTTCAGGAGACCTTCCTTCCAGACGTTTGGCAGTAAGAAAACTTTCCGCATCTTCAAGTGTAAGATCAGAAACATTTTTTCCAATCCAACGAAGGAAGTAACTGACATCAGAGCAATACAGTTGAATAGTTCTTTCACGCAGGTTACGTTTTTCCGCTTCATTGCGGATGGATTCAAAAATATCTTTATACATAATAAAACCTCCAGAATAAGTAGTGTTAATAATTACATCTACCTATTCGGAGGTGCGTTAGCGTCATAATTCCGATTGCGGAAGAGACTGGAAAATGTTATTCTTATCATAGGCAGTGGAGCTTTCTTAGTTCAGTTGTTTCGTGTGGTAACTTAACAATAACGGATTATGGAAAGTAATTCCACTGCTTTTTTAATAAAAATAAAACTGCGCCACAGCCTTGGCAGGCCATCGCGCAGCGATTTTGTTCAATCGGAATTTGTGGAGAGATTTCTTGAACTTTCCTTATTTTACAGGCTTTTCAGCCCATTAGACAGTGAAATGATATGTATTTTCCCTTATTTTTGCCCTTATGCGGAATCTGCAAGGGAAATAAGGGAAATTTTTGTTTAAGCATTGCTCGCTACTTTATCAAGAAGTCTTGCGGAATCCCGCTTTGCTTTTCTTGTTGAGTGAGCGTAAATATTCATTGTGGTACTGACATCAGAGTGTCCTAACAACTCCTGTACATCTTTCGGGGCAGCCCCATTGGAAAGCAGGTTGCTGGTGTAAGTGTGACGTAACTGGTGAAAATGAAACTCCTCAAATCCTTCCAGCTTCTTTGCCACTGATCTGCACACAATGCCGAGTGTACTCGGCAGTTCCAAAGAACCATCCGGTCGCAGGCAGACAAAAGAAATTTCTTTGTAGTCGGCTGGGACTTCCTGTGTTCCGTCAAGATGATAGTATTCATAATATACCCTGTTTTTCACATGCACTTCTTTGTAGTAATTGCGGTGATATAATTCGCCATACTGCATCCGGTTTTTGAGCTGTTCCTTTCTGGCAGCTTTCAGTATTTCAGTCAGAGTATCGCCAAAATCAACAATCCTTACTTTTTTCCGCTTCGTTGGTCCGATAATATTTTTGTGTTTCATGCCGTCGTAGCGGATACTGCGTTTTATAGTGAGACATTGTTCCTCAAGGTTAATGTCCTGCCAGGTAAGACCACAGGTTTCTCCGATACGGAGTCCGGCATAATACGCAATCTGAATCGGCAGAATGGCAGGTGGGTTTTTCTTTTCCAGATACTTGATAAGTCGCTCGTAATCCTCGTGTGAAATCGGCTGTGTGCCTTCTTCCACTTCATCATCGGAAAAGAGGTCAACTTCCTCTGCCTGTCGTTTCAGCTTGATATATTGCATCGGATTGAAACTGATTAGTTGTTTTGGAAATACTGCAAAACGGAAAGACTGCTGTAACACTGCGGAAAAAGAATGGATATAATCTTTGCTGTATCCTTTTCGCACTTTTCCATCTGGAAACTCGCCACCGAATGTAAGCAGGTCGAGAAAACTCTGTAAATGTTCAGCGGTAACTGTTTTTAACTTTCGGCCTGCAATCGGGTGTTTTTTGATACATCGGATTGCACCAAGATAATTTTCCACTGTGCCATTGCTGAGTGTTCCGGTTTTCAGTTCTTCTTCCGCCCACATATCCAGAAGTTCTCCTACCGTAAGGCTGTCTGCTTTTGCGACAAACTTCTTATTTTCATAATCTTCCAGTGCTTTACGGAGAAGCTTTTCCGTCTCGCTTTTGCTTTCGGTTCCAGCATATTCTTTCTGAACCATTTTACCGCTTGCGTCCTCTACATAGAAGCGATAGTACCATTTCTTTCCTTTTTTTCTAACAGATCCTTTTGCCATAATCGTATATCTCCTTTCGATATCAGACAATCGGAACTGTTGAAATGCTTCTTGCGTGTAGGCATCTTATGGACAAGTCCATAAGCCAATTCGCCGCTCGTCAAATCTGTAAACAGCCTGACTCGCTTGTGCTCATTGTATCACAACTCCGGTTGCCTTGCTATACCGATTCAGAATCGTCATACATAACTTCGGATAAAAGATTTGCAAGCCTTTGTTCTGCTGTTTCTGGCTTTTTGGAATAGAGTCTTATCACATCTGCCATATCGTTAAATGCGTTGACAGTATGCGTGATCTCCCTGAGAAACATAATCTCATTATATTCATCTTTCGATTCAAATCCCATTACTTTAGCAATATCCGCATCTTTGGTACTGCCTTTGTAATTTTTACAGGCGAACTGAAATGAATCCAGAAACAGTTCATATTGCTTTAACATTAACAGCAGTAAGTCTTTAGAAAAAGCGTCTTCTGTTTTATTAAGGTCAAGAGGTAACTGCTTGAGAATATCGCCCATCGCATCACGAATCAATAATTCTTTCTTATCCGTAATATCAGTTTCATATTCGTCCGTTTCCCCTTTGAGCCATTCAATCGATACATGAAGTGCTTCCGAAAGACCTTCCAGTACCATTTTTTTGGTATTGTCAATCGAACCATTCTCATAACGCAGGATTGTGGAAGCGGTAACTCCCATCTTCTCTGCGACATAAGGCTGTGTCAGATTTAATTCGAGACGGCGCTGTTTTGCCCTGCTGCCGATCAGCTTGCGTAGTTCTTTATCTTTCATGCTGATGTGCCTCCTTTTTCGGTATGTCATTACTATACCACGCAGCAAAATATATTGCAATATGCAATTTCAAGAAAAATAGTAAAATTTCATAATGCTTGACAAAGCAATATAAACATGCTATACTGACAGCACAAACGAAATTGCATAATGCAATTTAAAAGGAGGTGGTTATATGACACAAAGAAAGATTGCCCTATCTATTGAAGAAGCTGCTGATTATACGGGAATCGGCAGGAACACCCTGAGAAAGCTGGTGGAGTGGAAGAAGCTTCCGGTATTAAAGGTCGGTAGGAAAGTCCTGATCAAAACGGATATGCTGGAACTTTTTATGGAAGCCAACGAGGGCAGGGACTTGAGGGATAAGGGAAATGTGAAAGCAGTCACAAGAAACGGTTCAACTTAAAAAAGCGGTTCCCGAAGAAACCGCCAAAGGTTCTATCAGACTGGAGTCATGATATACCTACACGCAAACAGATTATACCATGTACTTCGTCTGATAGACAACAGGAAACTTATGTTTGGAAGAAAAAAGAAAGGACGATGATATTTATGGCAAGATCAACAAAAAGTTATGAGGAGCGTATGCTCCAGTTGGAAAAGAAAGAACAGGAAAGCCTTGAGAAAGCAAAACAGTATGCAGCACAGAAACGGGAACTGAAGAAACGTCAGAAAGATGTGGAAACCAAAAAGCGGACACACAGGCTCTGTCAGATTGGCGGTGCAGTGGAATCGGTGCTGGGTTCTGCGATTGAGGAAGAAGATATCCCGAAGCTGATCGGCTTCTTAAAAAGGCAGGAAGCAAATGGGAAATTCTTCTCAAAGGCAATGCAGAAAGAGCCAGTTGCAAATACGGAGGAAGTGTAATGCCGGAGGGAGTGGATTTTCCATTCCCTTCATTGCTTTTTTATGAAGGGCGCATTTATGGACAACCAGAGGTCGTCCGTATAAGTTTGCCACAGGTGGCAACCGGTCTGCGCTTATGCTTGCCGGGCTCGTTCCGTCGGCGGGGCTTTCAGCCGGAAATCAAAGCCGGATACGGCAGAAAGGGGGTAACGGATCATGGCGATTTTTCATTATACAGTAAAGATTGTTGGGCGCAGCAAAGGAAAATCCATCATATCAGCATCTGCCTATCTCAATGGCGATGTGATGAAAAATGAAGAAACAGGCAGAATCAGTTACTACACTTCCAAAAGAGAAGTCGTTTATACCAGCCTGATGATGTGTGAAAATGCACCACAGGAATGGCAGAATGTACCTGCTGAAAATATCAGACGGTTCCAGAAATCTGTCCGATATAAAAGGGCAGATAACAAAGAAGCTGCACTGGAAAAATTTAAACTTACCTTTCAGAAGCAGCGTTTATGGAATGAAGTTTTGAAGACAGAAAAAAGTGCAGATGCACAACTCGGCAGGTCATTTGAGTTCTCACTTCCGAAAGAATGGAGCCGACAGGAACAGATAGATTATACAACGGAATATATCCAAAAGACCTTTGTAGATAAGGGAATGTGTGCGGATTGGAGTATCCACGATAAAGGAGATGGAAATCCCCATGTGCATTTACTTGTGACGATGCGACCATTCAATCCAGATCACTCATGGGGGAACAAAGAAATCAAGGATTGGGATTTTGTCAGAGATGAAAATGGAAATACCGTGGTGGATGAATCCCATCCGGACTGGTGGCAGGATAAAAAGAACCCTGACCGTCATGGAATCCGAATCCCTGTACTTGATGAAAATGGAGTCCAGAAAGTCGGGGCAAGGAACAGGAAACAATGGAAACGTGTATTGACCGATGCTACCGGGTGGAACAATCCAAAAAATTGTGAACTGTGGCGGAGCGAATGGGCGAATGTATGTAATGCACATTTGAAAGTAGAAAATCATATTGACCACCGTTCTTATGCAAGGCAGGGAAAATTAGAGATACCGACGATCCATGAGGGTGCGGATGCCAGAAAAATTGATGAGAAATTTCAGAACGGACAGACATCATCCGCTTCATGGAAAGTGGAGGAAAACCAGATCATAAAAAGACAAAATGCACTGCTGAATAAAATACAGATTTCTTTTGGAAAAGTATCCGGTGCATTGACACAATGGAAGGAGCGATTGGATGATATTAGAAGAAAGCCGGGAAGTCATTCCCATGATGGAGACAATGATAAATCAGATCGAGGAACAGCAGAATCTTATTGCAGAGATGGTACAGGAATTGCAGGAACGGGATCGACAGCTCCTGTCTTTTCAGGAGCAGAACAAGAGTTTAAAAAGCTTAAACAGCGAATTATCCGGGCTGCTGAATCTTTTGCCAGATACAGAAGAACTGCTCTCACAGATCGAGCAACAGAAAACCAGAATCGTACAGTTGGAAACCGAGAATCAGCAATGGCAGGAATTAACGCAGAAGCTGAACAGCGAGAACAGCTTATTGCAGAAACAGAACAGCGAATTGCTGACCTTAAACAGCAGATAGAGAAAGCGAGGGAGATTGATGAACGGATGCAGAAACTCAGAGAACGTCGGGCAGGTGGAAGAACTTCTGCTGATGACGGAACAGATGCAGGACGAACTGGATCAGAAAGACCAGAGAATTATGGAACTGAACAGGCAACTAAACGAATCGCTGACCTTGAACGAGAAATTGAACAGCGAAAACAGAGCCGAGAATATCGAAGCATTGCGGACAAGATTAAGGAAAACAGAGGAACGATTGACCAGCGAGGCAGACAGCAGGAAAAGAGCCGACGCCGAAGTCGTGGCATGGAAATTTAAGTATGAAAAAGCAGAACAGGAAAAACTTTATGCACAGACACATCAAAAGACGGTAGAGGTAGCTGTTGAGAAAAAAGTGCCTTATGAGAAATGTGAAAAATGTGACCGGACTGCTTACCAGAAAGCAAAAGAAAAATGCGATAATCGAAAAAGTCAGTTGGAAAAGAAATATAAAAATATGACGGTTGCTTATGAAAGTACCCTGTTCCTGCTGGCATGGTACAGCATAACAACAACACTGTTTGCTGCTATTCTTTCGCCAGTTTTCCTTAACGATTTTATCACCTTTTTCGGTGCGATTGGAAAAGGAACGAGAAGCTTGTTTCGAGAGTTTGTGACAGGTGCAGATTCTTTTGGGCAGTTAAGCAGTGGAATCCCAAACAGTATCCTTTCTGGGATTATGTACTGGCTGATTGCCAGTGTTGTTATGGGAATTTTATTCGTAATAACAGGATTGCTGATAATCGGGATTGGTTACCAGATAGGAAAAATTTATCGAAAATATTGCTGGGATATCATCAGTATCATGGTAGCAATAATGAGTACAGCTATTGCAATTTACTTTGGAGATTGGATAAAATCTATTATTTCTATAAATCTCATTACACTATTACTATTGGTGCATGTGGTTTATATTGGAATCCGATGCTATGTGAAAGATTGGATGGAAGAACGGGGATATTATTAAATTGGAATATAAGCAGGAGTGCTCCTGCTTATATTTTATTTATCTACCGTAATGTGAAGAGAAAACAGACGCAGAAAGTAAATCCTATGATAGAGATGAAGAAAGAAGAAATTTATGAACTCTGTGAAAAGGGACATAAATTATTGTTGTAGAGTTTTCAAATCATTCAGAAAAGGGTATAGAATATAGACAAAAGCAAGGACGGGAAATTATAAAGAAACTAATAGAGATGTAGGAAAGAACAGATAAAATTGGCATTATTTCATAATACAAAATGCTAGTATGAAACAGCAGTCAAAGCTGGAACAGAAAAGATCCATCTGGAAAACAACAGCGATGGAAAACTTCCCTGTGAATAGCAGACGACTTAAGACTGGGATTTTACCAATTAAATTAGTGTAGTGACTCTTACAGAATTAACAATGCAGAACACAAAAAGCTATGTTAAATTGTATAAGTACCCGTTCCAGGAGCAGCTTTTGATTTATGTACAAAGGTTATGAAGGCATCCTTATTTGATTCCATGAATATTTCGATATTCTCTTGGCCCAAGTCCATATGCCTTTTTAAATAGTTTTGCAAAATGTCCGGAATTGTGATAGCCAACTTTAGCCGCAATCGTGGCAATTCCATAATCGGAGTTTTTTAATAAAAGCAGTGCCTGATTCAGCCTCATTTCTTTGAGATATTCATATGGAGTTGTTCCGAAATGTTTCCTGAATGCCAATTGATAACGTGCGGGACTCATACCGGCAATCCGGGCCAGTTCATCACCGGATGGATAGGCAGATAAATCGCTTTTCATTACGGTTATGGTCTTTTTCAGGTTCCGGATATCCTTATAATCCAGTTTTACAGAAATATGTTTTTGCTCCTGTTCTATTCCTTTTACAACCAGAGAAAGAAGTTCCATTACTTTACTCTCCAGATAGAGTTTTAGAGTAGTTCCCTCTGCCTGGCAGTCCCGTATCTGCTGAAATACGAAATTGAGTTCCGGGAGGTTAGGATTTTTGAGAAGATAATCCCTTGCAGAACTGAGAAGTCTGGCATTATTTTCATCGTGCAGCTTGAAATAAGTCTGGAAGTATTGAGGGGAAAGAATCACCTTAGTAAATCGGACGGCCTTGCCACCTTCACAATAGGTATAGGTTTTCTTTTGGGTATTAAGATAGCAATAAATTCCTTTGTCAACCTGATTCCTTTTTCTTCCACCAATTTTGAAAGAACTGCTGTCGGTTTCAAACTGGCTGATTTCCATATAGTCCTCTGAAATTTCCGTGATTTTTTCAAATGTATCTTTTGGTTTATAATCACCAATCAGAATTAAAAGAAGATTATTTTCAAATTCTATCAGTTGGAAAGTGCCACTACCATAGTCGGAAAGCATACGGTAGGAGGAAATGCCATCACTGCAAAGTTCATGAACCTTTGCAAAGTGCATAGCTTCCGGAAGCTGTAATAAATAGTCAATTACTGATGGAATCATTTCTGTACTCATCCTTTCTGGGTTAATCTGCTGTATTTCATTGGCTCTGAACACTTGTATTCTAGCATATACTCCCCTTTAAAAAAAGGTGACAATCCAATATTTATTAGTCACGATTTTATAAAAAAGGAAGCAGAAAAACAACAGAATATGCTGAAAATACAAGGATTTTCAAGATGAAACAAAATGCACAGAGCAATACAGGATTGATATTGATTTTTGGCTTTCTTATGAGTAAAGTAGGTGTAGTTAGAAAGATGTAACTCACCTAAATTACACTATTAAAGAAAGGGGTATCGTTTCATGGAACAAAAACGAACCGGATTACCATACGTTTTTACACTTGCAAAAGAAGAACGTGGAAAACTGGGACTGGGAATGCTCTTGGCGGTTTTCTCTTCGGCATTATCCCTGGTTCCGTATATGGTAGTCTATCAGATCTTGCTTCTGATTATTAAAAATGAGGTAACACTTCATACGATTTTAAAGTGGGCTGGAATCGGTATTGGTGCAGCAGTGCTGCAGGCGATTTTTACAGCATTAGCCGGAATCTGTTCCCACACTGCAGCCTTTAATACCATGCATAGGATCAAGGTTCGGGTGCTGGAGCATATGTCAAAGTTTAACCTCGGATATTTTCAAGAACATGCACCAGGACAGATCAAGACCACATTATTTGATGATGTGGACAGAATTGAGAACTTTCTGGCACATAGTACGTTGGAGCTGGCACAGGCTATTGTTGTACCGCTTATGATGTTTCTTTTCATGTTGCGGCTGAATTGGAAGATGGCACTCATTATGCTGATACCCATGATCCTGGGAATTGCAATCCCGATGGCACTCATGGGCAGATATCCGGATCTGACGGACGAATTTGCAGGTGATACGGAAAAACTGAATGCTTCCGCAAATGAATTTATTACGGCAATGCCGGTTATCAAAATGTATCACCTGACTGCTGAGAAATTTGAACAGTACCGGACTGCTCTCAAAGTATACACAGACTGCTGGATAAAGATGTGTGAGTCCTCCTGCAATCCATTGTCAATCGCACTTGTTGTACTGGATTCCGCAATTCTGTTTACCCTGCCTGTGGGTGGCTGGCTTTATCTTCAGGGCTCTTTATCAGTGGCATCATTCCTTTTATTTATCCTGCTTACCATGTGTTTTTTTACTTCCTTTCTAAATCTGGTAACGATTGCCATGCAGTCGATGGAACTGGGCAGTGGTCTTGACCATGTGAAGCAGATTATGGACATGGAAGTAATGCAAAGCGGAAATAAAGAGCTGCCGAAAACGGGTTCTTATGGAATTGATTTTGCCCATGTGACATTCCGTTATACAAAGGAAGGTGAGAAAGTATTATCGGATATTGACCTGCATCTGAAGGCTGGAAGCATAAATGCATTTGTTGGTCCATCCGGAGCCGGAAAGACAACAGCGGCACAACTGATCGGCAGATACTGGGATGCAGACAGCGGAACGGTCAAAATCGGAGGAGTTCCGGTAAATGAGTTAAAAGCAGAAAATCTTTCTGATCTGACAGCTTTTGTGTTCCAGGATGTATTTCTCATGGAGGACACCCTTCTGGAAAATATCCGGATGGGAACAAAAGCTACGGAAGAACAGGTAAGACAGGCGGCTAAGGCGGCACAGATTGATGATTTTATTATGAGTCTGCCAAATGGATACATGACCAAAATCGGTGATGCGGGTGTGAAACTGTCCGGAGGACAAAAGCAGAGAGTTTCCATTGCAAGAGCAATTTTAAAAGATGCGCCTATTATTGTATTCGATGAGGCAACTTCCTATTCGGATATTGAGAATGAGCATAAGATACAGCTTGCACTTCAAAATCTGTTGCAGGGAAAAACTACGATCATGATTGCACACAGACTGCATACCATCCGCAATGCGGATCATATTGTTGTCTTTGAAGATGGAAAAGCAGTGGAACAGGGAACACATGATGAGCTGGTTGCAAGAGAAGGACAATACAGCCATATGTGGGATACTTACATCAGAGAAATGGTGGGAAAGGAGTGAATACAGGATGCTGCATAGTATTAAGAAGTTAATTGGTGATAAAGGCAGACAGTTAATCGTACCGATTGTTTTGATGTCACTGGATGCGATCGGAAGTCTTGTGATGTATCTGATGCTGTACTTTACTGTGGTTCATCTTTTAAGCGGAACGCTTTCAGGTACACTTGTACGGAATTATACCATTGTATGCTTGATAAGCGTAATACTTCGGCTGATCATATATAGAAGTGGATACTTTCTGTGCTTTTCGAGAGGTGCTAAGATGTGTAGTAATCTGAGGCTGCAGCTGGCAAATCATTACCGCTCGTTAAGTCTTGGCTATTTTAATCAGAACAGCAGTGGATATTTGCTTACGACGCTGACAAAGGATTTGAGCAATTTTGAACTGGTACTGACACATACCTTACCATCGATTATTAAGACTCTGGTAATGGGAGTTTTGATTTTGACTGGTACATTTTTTATCAACTGGAAGCTGGCACTTGCGGAATGTGTAGTGATTCTGATCGCATTGCCAATATTACACCAGGGTAACGTTCTGGTTGAAAAATATGGAAAAATGAAACGTGATCTGACCTCTAAAATGGTATCTATCGTACTCGAATATATCAAAGGCATGAAAGTGTTTAAGTCTGCCAATATGACAAGTACACATTTCGCAAGAATGTCGGATACATTAGAGGATATCAGAAAAACAAATGTACAGGCAGAAGTAAAAACTGCTGTCCCGACCAGTATGTATTCCATCGTTGCAAACTTTCTCCTGCCCTTCGTACTGCTGATTGGAAGTTACCTGTTTTTAGGCGGATCAATCGCTTCCCAACAGCTTGTGGCATTTATGCTCATGAGTCTTGCTTTGTCAGCACTTCTGATTGCGTTTGAACATTCTTATGGCCTGTTGAAGGAACTCAGACTTGCAGCATTCAATTTGGAACAGGCATTTGACACCAAGCCGCTTCCTTACAGGGAAGAACAGGTGACATTAAAGCACTTTGATGTTGCATTTGATCATGTAAGCTTTTCTTATAATTTACAGACAGAAGTATTACACGATATCGGTTTTCATGCAAAAGAAGGAAGTACTACGGCTCTGATCGGACCATCCGGCTCCGGTAAATCCACGGTAGCAAATCTTATCGCACGTTTCTTTGATGTTACAAAAGGAAGTATCCGTATCGGAGGAAAAGATATACGACAGTTAAATCCGGATGGACTTCTGCAATATATCAGTGAAGTATTTCAGGAGAATACATTGTTATCTGATACCATCTACAATAATATCAAAGCCGGACGTGAGAATGCGACAGAAGAGGAAATCATTTCGGCTGCAAAGGCGGCTCATTGCCATGAGTTTATTGTAAAGCTACCAAAAGGATACCAGACAAAGCTGTCTGAGGGTGGCAATACATTATCCGGAGGAGAAAAACAGCGGATTGCGATTGCAAGAGCAATTCTGAAGGATGCGCCTATCCTGCTTTTAGATGAATCCACCGCCTCTTTGGATGCAGATAATGAGGCAAAAATCAATCAGGCACTTGACCATCTGATGAAGGGAAAGACAGTATTTGTAATTGCGCACAGGCTGAATACCATACAGAATGCCGACCAGATCATTGTTCTAAATGATGGAAAAATTGAAGAAATGGGAACACATGATATGTTGCTTAAAAAACAGGGACATTATTATGCAATGGTGCAGGAGCAGCAAAAAGCAAAGGAATGGATTGTGAAAGGTGCATGAGTTTAAAAAAATTATGAACAGGAGAGAAATTATATGAAAGATTCAAAAAAAATGATTGTCGGTGCTGTTTTGTATACGCTGTTATATATTGGAATCATATATGCTTCCCTTTGTCTGGGATATATTCACCCATTTTTCTGGGTATATGCTTCGTTGGTTTCTTCTGTGTTTGCAGGGATTCCGTATCTGTATTTGACGACAAGATGGCAGAAGTTCGGTGTTGGAACACTTTTTGCATTTCTTGTGGCAGGTGCTTGTGCGCTCATGGGAGAAGGGACGATTCTAAACTGGGGATTGATTTTGTTGATCGGAATATTGACGGACATTATTCGCTGTGCAATCGGTAATAAAAGAATAGCCGGAGTGCGTATCTCATATCTTCCTTTAGCTTTGATTCCATTTGGTCGTACAATTGTAATATGGACAAATCGTGCAGAAGAAATCGCAGATCAGGCAGCAGAGATGGGAAAGGCATATGGTGATACCATGGAGGCAATCACACCAATATGGATGCTAGTAGTTATGATTATTATTACGGTAATAGTAGCATTTCTTGCAGAACGGATGGTAGAAAAATGCATGAAGAAATCTGCTTGTTTAATGGAAGCGTAATATATCAGTAATAGTGATTTTAGAGTGAAATGGATAAGACGCAGAGCATAGCACAAGGTGTATCGCAAAGAAGTAAAAAACTTTAATGCGATACACCTTTTTGATATAGGAAATTATAATGTATTCCGGCTTTGAAAGGTAAATTTAATTTATATCGAGAATGGAATTTGTACAAAATCCATAAAATGTCCATTTATGGAATAGTAGCTGATATTGTTTGTTGTGATATAACATAGTTGTAGTTTGCAATATAGTTTGAAATCAAGCTATATTGCAGTAAGAATTGCTTGAAGATTTACATTTTTATTAATGCGTTGTTTAACAATAGCCATGGAAGTGAACAATATGGGTATACAGACTGTCTGGAAAAAATGCATTATAAATTTTGAAATAATCAGTGCATATTTTACTTATCAAGGTGTATCGAAATGAAGCGAGGCCTTTTTTGATGAAAAAGGAAAAATGTTTTATCTCAATCCAGTTGTTCCACAGCTTTTTTTCATGATGACAGTTGTACTTCTCATCCGTAACCACTTTCTAACTATGTTTGCGTAATCTCCTGATAGAAAAAGTATTCGAACAGACCTAAATATTAAGCTGTCACCTTTTTCAAGAGTGACAGCTTAATTATTACCACAATTCTAATGAGTCTTCTGCATCAATCCACATCTGTAAATTTCCATCAAGATACAACCTTGCATATTCAAGCGGTTCATCAATAGCAAGTGAGTTCAATGCACAGTCTGAACCAGGTGTAGTCTTTAAAATTTTTTCAGCTTCCCAGCAGTCAATGCGAAGCATATAGCCGGCACTGGTATAAACATCAATACTGTTGCACTGTGGATTGTATTCTGCAAATATTGTTCTCATCGTATCCCATCTCCTTATCATTCAATCAATCATTAGTTGTAAAAAATTAAGAAGCATTTCAATCAGTTCACCATGTCACTTTTATTTCGTGTTATAATATGTTATCAGATTTTCTTGCCCTTGTATTTTCCCTTATCAGAGTTCGTAAACTTATATGGGAAGATATAACACAAGGGAAACAATAAGGGAAAGCTCACCTGCGACAAATCCAGTGTTTTCAAGGGATTGCGGAGAATTTGATAACAAAATATAACAGTTATTAAATCTCTTAAAACAGGTGAAATCTCAATCGGAATTTAAAGAGGAGGAATAATGCAATGAACTTCTTTGAAAATACTCGTAAGCCACAAGGCTTCGGCGGAAAATTGATGACGAAGATGATGAACATCGGTCACGCCAAGTTATCACAATGGGGATTCTCAAATATCTCAGTGAATCCGGACGCTGCGGTACTGGATGTTGGTTGCGGAGGCGGTGCAAATATTGTAGCCTGGTTGGGTAAATGCGGAAATGGACATGTGACAGGAATGGATTATTCGAGGGTCAGTGTGGCAGAATCTCAAAAACTGAACGCCGCCGCCATTAAACAAGGAAAATGTTGCGTGGTTCAAGGTGATGTATCTGCTATTCCTTTTCCTGATGCGGTTTTTGATTATGTTTCTGCTTTTGAGACAGTTTACTTCTGGCCGGGATTGAAAAAATGTTTTTTTGAGGTAAATCGAGTTCTGAAAAACGGAGGGACATTCCTGATTTGTAACGAATCTGACGGAACGAATGACGCAGATGAAAAATGGACAAAGTTGATTGATGGTATGAAGATTTACACATCTGATCAACTCATTGCTGCTTTGAAAGAAGCAGGTTTTACAGAGATAAAAACGTATTCGAATACAAAAAATCATTGGATAAGTATTGTTGCAACGAAATAGCCAATTTCCCGTTTATTGGGAAGTCGCAGAGAACGAAAAATCTGAATTTAACGCTTGAAAAAAGGAGAAATAAACATGGCAAAGAAAGAAGAAAGATTTGAAGTTACATTTAGAGACGGAAGTCAGCTTAAGGATGAAGGAGTTCGCCAAATCCTTGTAGATAAGGAGACTGGGGTTAACTATCTTTGTTGGAAATCTGGATATGGAGCGGCTATTACACCTCTTCTGGATTCAGAAGGAAAAGTCATAGTTACAAAGTAAAATCGGAGTTTGAAGCGGAGGTATGTATTATGAATATAGAATTTTGGTCGTGTATAATTTTGGTAATACCATTTCTGATTATAGGTGTGTTATTTGCGATTTTTAAGGAAAAAGCAGCAAAATTTGTTTCAGGATTTAATTCATTTTCTAAAGAAGAACAGGCATTGTATAATAAAGCTCATATCTCTCGTGATATAAGAAATCAGTGCTTTATGTGGGCTATTATAATGTTGGCAGGAGCATTATTATCCTGCTTTTTAACCCCATATATAGCTATACCAACCTATATTATTTGGTTAGTTCTGTTTTTTAGAGAAGTCCACTTTGATAATCATAAAGCGTTTGAAAAATATTTATTAAAGTAAATTCAAGTTTGACGGACGGATGATTTACAGAAAAAATGTCAGAATAGATAAACGGCAGGTGGTCATGTATGTAACAAGTATCAAAGACTACCTGCTTTTCTATGAAAAGATAGTTAATTGGTTATCAACTGCATAGAAATGTGAAAATACACATAAAATAGTAATGGATATTGATTAAATAAATCCTAGATGATATAATTCAATTACTAAAAAATGTGTAATTTTACAAAAACAAGGAGTTGAACTCATGGAGATTAAAAGAGATGCATACCTTGAACAGTTAAAGATAAGAAAAGATAATGGGATGATAAAGATTATCACAGGAATCAGGAGATGTGGGAAATCATTCCTGTTATTTGTATTGTTTAAGAAATATTTATTGGAGAGTGGTGTAGATAATGACCATATCATTGAGATTGCTTTGGATGGCATTGAAAATGAGGAGCTGAGAGATCCAAAGAAGTGTTACCAGCATATTAAAGATGCAATGAAAGATGACCAGAAATATTATCTGCTTTTGGACGAAGTACAATTTATGTCACGATTTGAGGAAGTGCTGAATAGCCTGCTTCGAATCAGCAATATTGATGTATATGTGACTGGAAGTAACTCTAAGTTTTTATCCAGCGATATTGTAACTGAATTTAGAGGCAGAGGAGATGAGATAAGAATATATCCGTTGTCCTTCGCAGAGTTCTATGCGGCTTTCGATGGAGATTATGATGATGCTTGGGAGGAATATATGATATATGGTGGTTTACCACAGATGCTACAGTTTTCTGTGGAACGCCAAAAGGCTGAGTATCTAAAAAACATTTTCACAAATGTTTATATTAAGGATGTTGTAGAACGAAACAAGCTGCGAAATGTTGATGAGATTGATACTTTAGTAGATATCCTTGCTTCTGCGATAGGAGCTCCTACTAACCCAACTAAAATATCAAATACGTTTAAAAGTGAACGAGGCATCAATTACAGCAATAAGACCATATCCAACCATATAGATTATCTTGTGGAGGCATTTTTGATTTCTAAAGCTGACAGATATGATATTAAAGGTAGAAAATATGTGGGAGCAAATCTGAAATACTATTTTTCAGATGTGGGACTTAGAAATGCAAGATTGAATTTTAGACAGCAGGAACCTACTCATATCATGGAAAATATTGTTTACAATGAGCTGCTTATCAGAGGTTATAATGTGGATGTTGGTATTGTAGAGGCGTATGCGAAAAATGATGAAGGAAAAACAACTCGAAAGCAGTTTGAAGTTGATTTTGTGGTCAATCAGGGTAGTCAGAGATATTATATTCAGGTGGCTTATGATATGACCTCTGAGGAAAAGCAGAAGCAGGAATTTAATTCATTTAGAAATATCCCTGATTCATTTAAAAAGATCGTGGTAGTAAACGGAACAAAAAAGCCTTGGAGAAATGAGGAAGGCTTTGTAATCATGGGAATGAAGTATTTTCTGCTTAATGCGGATAGTTTGGAGTTTTAGAAATATTGCTGGGATATTGCCAACGAAAAGTAATTATAGATAGTTTGTCAGACCGGTACCGGATGGATACTATGAGATTATATCCGGCCACAGAAGAAAACATGCCGCGGAGAAACTGGGATACCGAAAAGTACCGGTGATTATCCGGGTATTAAATGAAGATGATTCCATTTTAAGCATAGATGAAGACAGACGGCGCAATGCGACACTGTTGGAAGATTCCTTTTATAACAGGAAGAATCTGAATCCACAGATCCATGATACAGAATTCTTTGCTGATCTGGAAACCTGGCAGAGGAAGCAAAGGCGGCGGGGGTACAGCTGTGCCTGGCACAGATCGAATATCCGCAAAAATAGAAGTAAAATATGTGTAGATTTCAAAAAAAATTATTGACGAGAGGAAAACCACGTGGTATGTTTTTTTGAAAAAAGAGATTATTTTAAAGGCAAACCTGTTGAAAGGCAGGGTCGCAAAGCCAGAAGGGACTAAAGTCAGAAAGTTTGACCATGTCAGCCGGTTGCCACTGTTTCCATATCATCATAATATATGGAAAAGATGTTTGAACAAAAGAGATTCCGATACCTTTTATACTATATAGATGTGTGATTTTAAAAAAATATAGTAGGGACACTGGCAGATTTTGGCAAGTGTCCTTTTTGTATGCAAAAATGGGTAACAAAACTAGCAGGGACAGTTTTTTTGTATACAGATAAAAGCAAGATGAAGAAGGCATAAGACGGAGAGAGGATTTTTATAAAATGAAAAATTATGAAGACAAAATATATTCCTTAGGTGAGACTGTAACGGGGCAGACACAGGCCATGTCACAGGCCATGTCACAGGCCGTACAGAAAACACTGGAAAATAATGGCGGGGTAGGTATAATGACAGGATCTTATGACCAAAACCTGTCTATTTTGTCTGTGAATAATCTGCTGTTGCATAGTACAGGATATACATTCGATACTTTCATGGAACAGACAAAAGGCTCATTGAGAAACTTCTTTTATGACGAGGAAGATATACTGGAGCGAGACCGTTTTTTGCAGCTTCACGGAACAGGGGAAGCACAGATCCTTACAGCAGACGGTACAGTGAATAATGTACGGCTTTGTAAAGAGGATGCGACAGATGAGGCGGGCAGACAGATCTGGGTTATGTCCGTACAGGTCAACTGGGATCATGTAAATTTGGCACTGCTCAATGAGGCTATCTATTCCGGCTTCTGGTATTTTGACTGTGACGAAAACAGCGAGATTGTGAATGCAAACTAGAGTCATGAATTCCGAAAAATGCTTGGCTATCATGACACTCTGGACTTTCCGAATAAACTGGAATCCTGGTCAGATCTTCTGCATCCACAGGATAAAGAAAGAGTAATGGTGCAGCTTCAGGCAGCAATTAAGGATAAGACGAACCAGATAAAATACCAGGTAGAGTATCGTATGAGAATGAAGGATAATCAATACCAGTGGTTTCGGGCATCGGCAGAAGTAATACGCCGTCTGGATGGTTCTGCCAGCAGGATTGCCGGGATTTTTATTAACATTGATGGGGAGAAAAAAGAAATCATGCAGGCACAAAAATCTGCTGCTTTTCACCGGGCTTTTACGAAAGCAGATTTGTGCGAGTATTATGTGAATCTGGAAGCAAATACTTTTGATACCTTTAAGGTTGAACCGTCCCTGATGACCGTCTTTGAACAGAGTCATACGTGGGATGAATTGATCCGGCATTTTGTGGATTCCTATGTTGTGGAGACAGATAAGAAGGCGGTATCCTCTTTTTACGACCGTGGTTATATTGCAGAAAGGCTGAAGGGGCTGGAAACCGAATTGGCTTTAGAGTGCCGTATCACTCTGAATGGAGAAGAACGATGGGTCCGCAATGTGGTCATACGTGGCGAAATAGCGGATTCAGAATATGCCATGATCTTTCTGCGTGATATCACAGAGGCAAAGGTAGAGAGCAGACGGCATCTGCAGATGGCAGCGGATAATGCTTCCATGGAGCAGCTGATTCAGAGTATTGTGCGTCTGGTTGACCGCTTTGTTGTCTGTGATCTGGAAAATGACAGATATGAATTCTACAATCTGAATGGACAGATGATATATAAACCTCTGGGATTTTATCATGATTTTCAGATGCAGGTTCTTGAAAAATATAAGACACTGGAACCATTGGAAGCTATAGATATCCTGATAGCTCCGGATAATATTCGGAAAAAACTGAAAAGTGAAAATGATATTTATAAGTTTGAGTATTGCAGCCTGGATGAAAAGACTTATAAAATCGCTTCTTATATTCCCTTGGAATGGAAGAATGGAAAGCTGGAAAAGGTATTGCTGGCATCCATGGATGTGACACAGGAGAAGAAAGCAGAGATTGAATCCCGTCAGGCACTGAAAGAGGCTTACCGGTCCGCAGAAAATGCAAATCGTGCGAAAACGGAATTCCTTTCCAATATGTCCCATGATATCCGGACACCAATGAATGCCATTGTGGGTCTGACGGCAATCGCAGGAGCAAATATTGAGAGTCAGGACAGAGTGATTGAATGTCTCAGCAAGATTACAGAATCAAGCCGTCATCTGCTGGGACTGATCAATGAAGTGCTGGATATGGCACGTATCGAAAGCGGAAAAATGACGCTGGCACAGGAAGATTTCAATCTGTCAGATCTGGTAGATAATCTTATTACACTTACGAAACCGGTGCTTGATGAACATAAACATAATTTTGATATACACATCAATCATATTGAACATGAGGCTGTCTGTGGTGACAGCTTGAGGATTCAGCAGGTATTTGTGAATCTGATGAGTAATGCGATCAAGTATACACCGGATGGTGGAAATATTACTTTTTCGATAGAGGAAAAACCCAATGGATTTTCAGAACTTGGATGCTATGAATTTACGATTGAGGATAATGGAATCGGTATGTCACCGGAATTCCAGAAAATCATGTTTGATCCTTTCAGCCGTGCAGATGACCACCGGACAACCAGAGTTCAGGGAACCGGTCTTGGAATGGCAATCAGCAGAAATATTGTGAACCTGATGAATGGTAATATTAAAGTGGACAGTACCTTACATAAGGGAACCAGAATTACGGTAACAATTTATCTGGAGCTTCAGGAAAAAGAAAAAGAACAGGACAAAAATCTGATGAATCTGCCGGTTCTGGTAGTGGATGATGATAAGACATGCTGTGAAAATACAGTTGCCACACTGAAGGAAATCGGTATTATGGGTGAATGGGTTCTCTCTGGCAGGGAAGCGGTTGAGCGCTGTTATGCACGGCATGAGTTGAAAGATGATTACTTTGCTGTTATTTTAGACTGGAAGATGCCGGATATGGATGGTATAGAGACTGCCAGACAGATCCGGAAACGGATAGGAAAAGAGATCACCATCATTGTATTGACATCCTATGAATTCAGCGAAATTGAAGAAGAAGCAAAGGCTGCAGGTGTAGATGCTTTTATTGCAAAACCGCTGTTCCGTTCCCGGCTGACAGCAACACTACGGCAGTTTACCTCAGGCAGAAAAGAAAAAACCGCAAGAAATTATCTGGAGAAGTTGTCAGAATCAGACTACACAGGAAAAAAGATTCTGCTGGTTGAGGATAATGAGTTGAACAGAGAAATTGGTGTTGAAATTTTGCAGATGACAGGGGCAGAAGTGGAAACAGCAGAAAATGGAAAAATCGCAGTTGAAAAAGTGGAAGCTTCTCCGGAAGGATTGTATAATCTTGTTTTTATGGATATCCAAATGCCTGTCATGAATGGTTATGAGGCAACTGCAGCAATCAGGAGCCTTCCGGGTGAAAAGGGAAAACTGCCTATTGTTGCCATGACTGCCAATGCTTTTGCAGAAGATGTACAGTTGGCCAAAAATACAGGCATGAATGGACATATCGCGAAACCGCTGGATATGAATAAGCTGAATGATGTTCTGGAAAACTGGCTGTAATTGCTTTCCTGGATGCATGGCAGATAATAGCGATGTAAAACTGCACGAAGATTTGTAGGAATAAAAAAAACAGAGCATATAAAGTTGTTATACGCTCTGTTTTTTGCAATATTTTATCTTGCGAACTTATCATTGTAACGAATATGCATATCTTCCCAATCCATGAACAATACGTAAAATACTTTCCCGTATTGCGGGCTCTCTACAATTCTTCCATGATCAAGAACAGAAAAATAAGTTCCGTCAGCTTTTCGAAGATGAAAGTGAACATAGTCATTTTCATTACCATTGTCAATCTGTTCCCAGATACTTGATTCTATCTGTTGCTGTTCATCTTCACGAATCAAGTTGCGAAAACTTTTCTTAGTAAGTCTGAACAGTTCATCTATATCTTTATATCCGGACATATGAAGAAATTCATCATTTGCAAAAAATAGTTCATCAGCTTCTTTGTCAGCTCTGTATATGACGAATGCACCTGGAAGATGTTTCGCGATATCCTTGAATGCGAATCCAAGTTGTTTGCGGGCACCTGACCGAAGACCTTCCCTGTAGGCCATACATCCATTTTTACCATGAAGCTTTATCTCATAAAGAGCTGCATCTGCGCAGCGCATGAGCTGTGAACGATTGGATGCAAAAGTTGGATATTCTGCATATCCTAGAGAAATATAAAATGCATGTTCCTTACCATGGTATGAGAATGATTTAGGAAGTTTGGTGAATTGCTGTAGCTGTACATCTGCTTCTTTAAAGGTACAATTTGGTAAAAGAATGCAGAATTCATCACCACCATTTCTTCCTAGTAATGCATCGGATGGGAAAAAAGCCTTCATGCTGTCTGCAAGATTTTTTAATGCCCTGTCTCCGTAATTATGTCCATAGATATCATTAATAAACTTGAAATCATCGATATCAAAGAGCGCGGCCACAAAATGTGCTTTTGGATTTTTTTGAATCATTTTTTCTGCAAATTCATCAAATCCATAGCGGTTATAAATATTTGTAAGAGAATCTGTGTGCGCCAATATCTGAAACTTTTTCTTATGTTCTTTTGCTACTAACCATACTCTGGTAAGAACTGACATGAGAAGGTTTATTGTAAGAAACATTCCGATGATGATTATCAGTAGAGTGGCATTTCTCCATCCACTTTTAGGACTTACTTCAAATTTCCAGTTTTCATCGCCTATTGAAAAAGTATAAGAAACAGGATGATTTATTTGCCCATCTGATTGATAAACCACTTTATAAGTATCACTCCATGGATCGTCTGTTTTTGAAATTTTGTATTCGTATCCAAAATTTGAAAGTGCACTGATTGAATCTGAAAAAATATCCGGAACACGCAGGATAACAATAGTAAATCCCCAGAAATACTCATGTCCGTTTTTATCTTTCAGGTATACGGGATTGCGGACTGCAATTCCATATCCTCCCTGGTTTAATTTGAAGGGGCCCTGCGTAATGATTGTATGGTTGTCTCTTGCGTAACAGGAAATTTTTCCACGGTCTTTATCATGGATCAAATCAATCTTACCTGCCTCATTTTCATTAGCCGGATAAATATCTGTAACAACACCATTAGGAGCGAGCTGTACACTTTCAATAGAATCAGACATAAGATTTCCTGCAATTGTTTCAAACTGATGGATTTCGCCATCTTCACTTATTAAGATTTGCTTCAAGGTATCTGTGATCTCAATTCCATTTGTAATTTCATTCTTTATTTGTTCGCCATAGGTGGCTACGTTTAATTGTGCTGTTATGTGTCTCTGCTCTTTTTCGTGGGTATCTGTTTTGTATACAAGCAAACTAATAAGGCATATGCCCAGTAAAAAAGTGATAAGAGGCACAAGTGTTTTCTTTTTCACTTGGTTCACCTCATTTTGTCCATGGGAATTTTTATAATAAAGCATTATATCACAGAAGTTGAAAAACAGAATAAGTTTTATGAAAAAAAAAGAACTGTGCAAAATCTTTATACATCTATGACAGAAGAATGTATATCGATACTGTAGACGGCGACGTTTCTGGAAGATAATCATTCATATCATAGTCCACTTTTATCAGGTTTCTGCTGTAACCACAAAACAATGTAGCTATCAGAAACAACACCATAATCACATAGCGATATTTGATTACACCACTGTAAAATTTTTTCATGTCTTCCTCCCACTGTCAATTTCGATATCTATATCTATAGATTACTCTGCAGTATTGTTGGCTTTTTAACCGAGATATCGTATTTATTTGACATTTGTCTTCTAATTTATCAGGATAAGTATATGGAGCAAAAAAGCAACGTACAATTAAATAGCAAATGTAAAATAATTGACATCTCTCAAAAATATTCTTGCAGAGGAAATCCAAATTTCCTTTTTGGAGAAACTACACAGAATAGATGCGGTAAAACTCCGGAAAGATATTGTGCCACAGGTTGCAGCTGCTTATTATTCAGGTGGTATTATCCAGATTTTACGTTACTGGGTTACTTCAAGTTCGCAGGGACGACAAGCGGCTCAGTATGATATTTAATTAAATATTGCAATGAAAAGATTATTTACCGTAAACAAGTAGTAGATGGTCTTTTTTATATTTTTTTGTGAACAAGTAGAGACTTATAGCCGGAAATCTATGTTTTATCATAATCTGTGAAATAAGATGGGTTAATTCTTCGATTTACATGTTTTTTAAGGTGTAATGGCATGGTATTATAGTACTTATAAAGAACATATTATGTCTGTTGGAGAGAGCGGTGAAAAGTTATGAAGCTATTATTTAAACAATTGTTTGATGTTAAGCATTCAGTAATAAGCTTGGTATAAAGAACACATCCAAATATTTATCAGAAAAAGAACACAAAAAATGAAAGACGCATATCAGAATGAGTTTCAGAAGGAGAAAAAATGTTATCGTTATTATTTGCAATTTGTATGATTTGGTTTGTTGGAAAATTTTTTATATTTGGATTAAAAGCATCCTGGGGAATTATGAAATTACTTTGTACAGTTATTTTCTTCCCGGTTATATTGATAGGTATGGTTGTAGGTGGACTGATGTACATTGCTCTTCCATTATTAATCATTGGTGGCATTATAGCATTGGTGACGTCACATTCATAATGGATCAGGAGGTAGAAAACGAATGGGATATGATATTGAAAAAGAAAAAAGAGAAGCAATTGAAGCTGGGCGTAGAGCTTTGAACAGTCTTCAGACAGCAAAAGAAAATCTAAACAGTGCAAAGAACTGGGGACTGGCAGATATGTTTGGCGGTGGCTTTTTCACTACGATGTTAAAACATTCTAAAATGGATCAGGCCAAACGGAATATGGAACAGGCAAAGTATGATCTTCGTAATTTCAGTAGAGAATTAAATGATGTAAATATGGTATGTAACTTGAATATCGATACTGGAGATTTTCTTTCTTTTGCGGATTATTTCTTTGATGGCTTTATTGTGGACTGGGTGGTTCAGGATAGAATCAATAATGCAAAAAGACAGGTAGAAGAAGCAATTCGAAGAACAGAAAGTATCGTAAATCAATTACAGCGTATGTAAAGGAAAAGGCAATGAGTCAGAAATGGTTCATTGCCTTTTGTCGCGTTATGGATTATTTCAATTTTTCTTTCTCGGCATTTAAGAGCTCAAGATTAAGCCCCTGTTCTCCGGCGGTCTTATCTACCCAAAGATTCAAAGAGTCTATGGCTAAAGAAATTTCATCAAGTTTTTTACTAATATAAGCAAAATCTTTCATTTCATCATCGCTGATCTTACCGTCACGGGCAATCTGGATCAGACGACCGGTAAGAGGATTGATTTCATTTAGACTGGCAATTGTCTCCAAAATGATATTTGACAGATCGGTCACTTCTACTTCTGGAACATAACGGTGGCCGATTTCGCATTTGTGAGAGCAATAATAATTGCAAAGCTCTGGTCTTTTATAGGCATCTGCCATCTGGAGGATATCATAAGGCGTAGGTTCTTGTGTTTCATATTCAAATTTTTCAATTTTTGAATATGAGACGGCATCCATTTTTTCACTGGCCTCTGCTCTTGTAAGTCCTGCCGCTTCTCGGCAAAGCTGGTAAATTGTTTTGTTTTCCCTGGTGGATTGCTTACCCATGAGAATTTCCTCCCCGTATATCTCCAAACATGAGGATTATCAATATTTAAGTCCTCATGCAAGACGTGCATTTCTCGTATAGAGTTTATTATACTTGAATTATCAATTAACAACAAGCTCAATAATGAACATGAAGTCAAAAAGAGCGAAAGAGTAACTTCGAGGTAAATGGTTTCTGTCATTTTCCCAGAATGTTGATGGCTTTTTTTAATAACATCAAGTGCATCCTGCTATTCCTGCAAAAGACAGCCCTATAGAACAGACGGAAATCCGACAGATGTTATTAAATTCTTATATTACGGACATAACCAAATATGCGAATCCGTCAGATACATATGTCTTGAAAAATGATGGCGGGACAATATGTCGCTGTGATATAATAAAATAAGCGATTTGATGTGCATATTCGGTTTTTGGGAAAGAAAATGAACAGTGGTTAACAAGAGTTTGGAAATAATCAGTTGGAGTTATTAATCAAGCTTAAATTTTACGAAATAAAGAAATTGCAGGAATATATATGCCTAGATAGATGGGAAGGAGCCTATGGAAAAAAAAAGAGGAATCAATTCATTTACACTACATATTTTAGCAATGTTATTTATGCTATGCGATCATTTGTGGGCGACACTATTTCCGGCACAGGAATGGCTGACATGCATAGGAAGGCTCGCATTTCCGATCTTTGCATTTATGATTGCGGAAGGATGTTATTATACTTCGAATGTAAAAAAATATATGCAGCGACTTTTTTTATTTGCTGTAATTTCAGAAATACCATTCAACTTGATTATGGGAAGTTCTGCAATTTACCCGTTTCATCAAAACGTACTGTGGACATTTCTGTTAGGTCTGTTATCAATACAGATTATTGAAAAAGCAAAAAAGAAACAAAAGCAATGGATACTGCTTCTTATAATTTGTCTTGTTCTTTTCATGGACTATCTGCTTGGAACCATATCCATGGTAGATTACAATGCAGCGGGAATACTGACAGTATTGCTTTTTTACTTTTTCCGAAAAAAGACATGGGTTTCTTTTGTGGCACAATTTGCCGGAATGTACTATTTAAATGTAGTTATGCTTGGAGATCTGTATTATCCGGTAACTATTCTGGGACATCATTTTGAGATTCCACAGCAGAGTTTTGCATTACTGGCACTTATTCCAATCTGGTTATATAACAGAGAACAGGGATACCATAGCAAATGGTTCAAGTATTTCTGCTATGCTTTTTATCCGGCGCACCTTCTTATCCTGTTTATTATTTGGCAATGGCGTATCCGGTAATAATCCATAAACGGAGAGTGAACTATAATACTTAAAATCTAGCGCACAAGTAAAGTAAATATCTTCCGGGCAGCAGAATTTATAAGAAAATGAGGGGGAAAATAATGCAAACTTATACATATGTTTCAAAAGGATTTTTCAAATTAATGGAAAAACCGAAACCCGTGCTGGTGCATGAAAAGGATGCCATTGTAAAGGTGACACTTGCCAGCATTTGTTCCAGTGACCTTCACATTAAGCACGGAAGCGTTCCAAGAGCAATTCCGGGCATTACAGTCGGCCATGAGATGGTTGGAATCGTGGAAGAAGTTGGAAGTGCTGTAACGAAAGTGAAACCAGGAGACCGGGTAACGGTAAATGTAGAAACCTTTTGCGGGGAATGTTTTTTCTGCAGGAAAGGATATGTAAATAACTGTACCGACAAAAATGGCGGCTGGGCTCTTGGCTGCCGTATTGATGGCGGTCAGGCAGAATATGTCCGTGTGCCATTTGCAGATCAGGGACTGAATAAAATTCCGGATAAAGTTACGGACAGACAGGCTTTATTTGTAGGAGATGTTCTTGCTACCGGTTATTGGGCAGCACGTATTTCCGAGATTACAGAAGATGACACCGTCCTGATCATTGGTGCCGGACCTACAGGTATCTGTACCTTACTGTCCGTTATCCTAAAGAATCCGAAGCGTATCATCATGTGCGAAAAAGATGAAAATCGTATACACTTCATTAAAAAACATTATCCTGATGTTCTTACTGTTTCGCCGGAAGAATGCTTTGATTTTGTTCAGACAAACACTGAGCATGGTGGCGCAGATGTTGTTCTTGAAGTTGCAGGAGCAGAATCTACTTTTCGGCTGGCATGGGAATGTGCAAGACCAAATGCGATCGTAACGATAGTGGCACTTTATGATAAAGCCCAGCCCTTACCACTACCGGATATGTATGGCAAGAATCTTACTTTTAAAACAGGAGGAGTGGATGGCTGCGATTGTGAAGAAACACTGAAATTGATTGCAAACGGCAAAATCAATACAGAACCGCTGATCACACACACCTATCCACTTAGCAGGATCGACGAAGCCTATGATCTTTTTGAAAATAAAAGAGACGGCGTGATCAAGGTAGCAATAGAATGTTAAATATAATTGCTTGGAAGCAATCTCAACCATGCATTTTATTATTCCATATACTATGATTTTTAGAAGGAGGGCATACATTGAATTTAAAATTAAAAGAAAAAATCCGAGAGTCACTTTCTGCAGTTCTTCCTATTACTGGTATTGTTTTGATGATCAGTATTTTTCTGATTCCTATGGAGCTTGGCACTATTGTGATGTTCCTTACCGGTGCAATTATGCTGATTGTTGGAATGGGATTCTTTCAGCTCGGTGCTGAGATGTCCATGACACCGATCGGAGAAGGGGTAGGTGTACAGATTTCAAAATTGAAAAAGCTCATTACTGTTTTACTGACAGGTCTGATTATGGGAATCATCATTACGATATCTGAACCGGATCTGCAGATTCTTGCTAATCAGGTTCCCTCCGTCCCTAATATGGTATTGATTATAACAGTGGCACTTGGCGTTGGTCTTTTTCTTGCACTTGCACTTGTTCGTATTCGATATAAGATCAGCCTGTCTGTATTATTGATTATCTGTTATGCAGCTCTGATTCTTACATCATTCTTTGTGCCGAAAGAATTTTTAGCCGTAGCTTTTGATTCTGGTGGTGTTACAACAGGACCTATGACAGTGCCTTTTATTATGGCCGTAGGTGTAGGACTCGCTTCTGTGCGAAGTGATAAGAATTCGGCAGATGATAGTTTCGGCCTGGTCGCACTTTCCAGTATAGGTCCGATACTGGCTGTTTTAATCCTGGGCTGTTTCTATAAACCTACACAAGCAGCGTATGTTCTTGAAGATGTAGAAACAGTTGTTACCACACAGGATGTTGCCCGCATATTTGCCCGGGGCTTGCCATTATATGCCCGTGAAGTTCTGATAGCACTGCTGCCGATCATTGTAGTATTTTTTATATTCCAAATGCTTACCGGACGCTATCATAAATGGCAGATCCGACGTATTATGATTGGTTTTATATATACATATATTGGCCTGGTTCTGTTTCTTTGCGGTGCAAATGTTGGTTTTGCACCAGTTGGAGCTTATCTGGGAAAACAATTGGCTGAACTGTCTTTTAATTGGATCTTGCTTCCTCTCGGAGCTTTGATTGGTTATTATATCGTAAAAGCAGAACCGGCAATTCAAGTGCTGAACCATCAGGTAGAAACAGTTACAAACGGTGCAATTTCCGTAAAAATGATGGATCACTGTATGTCAATTGGTGTAGCTGCCAGCGTTGCTCTTGCAATGCTTCGTGTGCTTACAGGAGTTTCCATTCATTGGTTTGTGATTCCCGGATATTTTATTGCCCTCGTATTGTCCCGATTTGTTCCGGATATCTTCATTGGTATTGCATTTGACTCAGGCGGGGTTGCCAGCGGTCCAATGACATCAACCTTCTTGTTGCCGCTTAGTATTGGGGTCTGTGAGGCTCTCGGAGGAAACCTGATGACCGATGCCTTCGGCGTGGTTGCACTTGTTGCATTAACACCATTGATCGCAATACAGCTGATGGGACTCGTATACAAACTAAAAACCGGAAAAGGCACCCCGACAGAAAGAGCAGTGATAGCCGATGATTGTGATATGATCGTTGATCTTGAGGAGGATGAGTAAAATGGAAAATGAAAAAAAAGTATCCTTTCAGTTATTAGTATTAATCGCTACACCCAAACTTGCTGACCGGGCAGCGGAAATGTTTCGAAAGGGCGCACTGCCGTTGCAATACCGCTTTCATGCAGAAGGAACAGCTACAAGCGAGATTATGGATGTACTTGGACTTGGAAACATTGATAAAAGTGTTCTCATCAGTATGATTCCGAAAAATTTAGCAGAAATCCTGTTAAATAAATTAAATTCTGAATTACAATTAAACAGAGCAAACAGTGGTATCGCATTTACTATGCCATTAAGTGGAGCAAATAATCTGATTTTACGCATTCTTGCCCGAAATACAGGAAAAGAATTGCTGAATATAGCAGGAAAGGAAGAAAACAGTATGTCAGAAACAAAATATACTCTTGTTGCAGCAATCGTAAACAGAGGTTTCAGCGAAGAAGTTATGGAAGTAGTGCGTGCGCAAGGAGTAAAAGGCGGCACTGTAATTCGCAGCCGACGTATAGGAAACAAAGAAGCAACCAGTTTTTGGGGACTCAGCGTTCAGGATGAAAAAGAAATTGTTTTGATTTTGGTTGAATCATCTAACAAAGTGGATCTGATGAAATGTATTGGTGAAAAATGTGGCATGCACAGTGAGGCGCAGGGAATTGTTATGTCCTTACCAATAGATTCGGTAGTCGGTATCTAAATTATGGCAGACTTCTTAGGATGCTTATGTCAGTGGGAGTTAAAAACTCCCACTGAGAAAGACTTGTTTTTACTCACCACTTGCAGAAGTGGGAGTCTTCTCGACTGAGATAAACTCTGCAAGACAATTTCCATAATTATCTGCTAACCATTCCATCACATCCTTAGCCGCAACATCATCTTCCGGCAACATTTCCTCCCGGGACTTCCAGCATTGCAGCGGCATTCCAGCCAGCTGTAACATCTGTTTTGCAGCCTCAGAAACTTCCTCTATTCCCAGCATTCCCCAATCCATCTGATCCAGCAGATGTGCAAAAAGAGACGCATATGTCACAAGACGGTTATTTTTTTTTATCCGGTCAAGGCAGGTCATAAAATCTATCCTCGTTCCTGCCGGCTGCTGCCGTTCCTGACAAAGCTTCTGATACCGTTCCCAGAGACTGTCCCGGGTAATTCCGAAACGATCCATCCGGTTCAATATGTCATGCTGATATTCCGGTCCCATATAACAATGATTGTACAGAGCCTGTTTCACAGCTTTTTTCACGACAAGACCTATATATTCACCCAATTTACAATGCTTTCCTGCATTCGTCAGATAAACCCCAGACTCCGGATTGCTGACCACGATCGTACCGTCTGTTCCGGAACCGGTAGCCAATCCATGGGAATATCTGCTCGGTGCCAGAAGTTCCTGTATGGCAGCCGTCTTTGCTTCTGTACAGGTCACCAGCGCATTTACCAGTGCCCCCGGTGCCAGATCAGCATCAATATGAAGTAAAATATTAATCGTTCCGGACATCACCTCGAAATAAGTTCCGGCACGTTCATGCCAGGTCGTCGGATCCCCCACACGCACGGCATTTACATTAATCCCGGCTGTGACAATCGCTGTAACTGTGAAATCTTCATATTTTATACATTCGATTGCTGCATTTTCCATATGTGCAGCAGTAGAAAGTCCGGTGCAGGTCCGCGGATCTAATCCCAGTTGCTTTGATGCCAGAAGCTCCATATGTTTTTCATAAGTTTCTGCCTCAATCTCGCAGGGCATTCCTCCACCCGGATTGCAGTCATTATTAAACACTGCCGTCAGATCACGACGATATCCGCCATTGTTCGGTCCGGTACTCACCACGTCCCTTGGACCGGAAAATTTCAGAACCAGTGATTTTTTATAATGATATAGTTCATCGCCTCCTGGCAAATCCAGTATTTTCATAATTTATGATATTCCCTTCTCACTGCTTCGGTGTGGCTTTGCAGATTCCGGATTCCACCGCATAAGAGATAAACTTCTTCACCGCCGGAGATGCCTGCGCGATAGAGGGCAGTGCAATTCCCATTTCAATATAATGCTCCGGAACCGTCGGAAGTGTCACAATATCCCGGCTGGTCCGCGTCGGAATACTGATTTCATTCATAATACTGATTCCGAGACCTTTTTCAATCATGGCAATCGCTGTAAAGGAATCAAACGTTGACAGATAGACATCCGGCTTGACATGTACTTCATCCAACATGTCAAATACATCCTGGTCCTGTCCATGCTCAGGCATGATAAAACGCTCGTAGCGGCAGGCCTCCACCGGAAATACCTCATTTTTCGCCATGGGATGATCCTTCGGCAATACCGCCACCATACGATCTTTCATCAGCGGCAGCCAGTCATAATTGATCGTATCGGAACAGTTGAAAAATGCGAGATTTACCGTCCGTTCATCCAGATACTGTAAAATATCCTGCTGTGTACCCTCGTACAGCTGAATACGGATGTTTGGATATTTTTTCTGAAATCCACTGATCAGCGATGGCATCCACACCGCCGCCAGACACTGATACGCGGCAATGTTAATCGCACCGATAGACAGCCCCCGCATTTCCGATGCTGTCTGAAACAATCTGTTTTCCGATTCCAAAATCTCACGGATTGTCGGCCGCAGACGACGTCCTTCCAGCGTCAGGCTGACTCCTTTTTTGCTTCGATAAAGCAGTGTAAATCCCAGTTCTTCCTCCAGTGCCTTGATCAGCTGGCTGACCCCGGATGGCGTATAGCCCAGTTCTTCTGCTGCATTTTTAATACTTCCGGTTTCTGCCGCACTCAAAAAAGCCTGATATCTCGATGTATCCATAACAACTCCCCCTGTTTCCAGTATCTATTATCCTGCAATCAAAATAGCCTCCTAAGCTGACTTTCTCATACAAAATCTTACTATTTTATCATTTTATGACTCGCATAGTTTATGCGTTTCAATCACGGTAAAAAACGATCTGACACCATTATATCCGCAACCCAATCCAAACTCAAGATATACGTTATATTGTGCCATAATCAAACGCAACTGTTTTTACAATTAATTCTGTTGTAAAGCGGACATTCGCAATCCGCTTTCGCTATTCCCATTATAGAATAAGTTATTGTGCACAATTATAGAAATAGTATTTGTGCATGATGTATACCATTTAGACTATATCATTAAGTTTTACTTAACCCATCCCTAAGATACAGTAGCTTTACTTTTTTCATCATGTATCATATAATAAGATCAACAAAGGAACAGAACACAAATAATTAACATAGATAGAAGGAGGACACTACAATGAAAATGTTCAGAAATTTATATACAAAAGCACAGGAAATGAGCGCAGAGAAAGTATTAGACACAAACAGTATCATAACTACATTATCTACTGAAATGGATGATTTAAAAGAAGCTTGGAGAAAAGATCAGAAAACATTTTTTTCTGATATTATGCAGGCAGAAGCCAACAGCACAGAAAGCAATTTACGTCAGAGATTCTGCTAATTTATCATCAGAAATATACACAATATAGAATACCTTCCTTTAAGTAAGATGAAACCCCAAAAAGAGATCTTTATAACGATTCTTCCCCGGAATCAAATATAAAGATCTCTTTTTCTATCCTTCACAGACATACATGAGAACTTTAACTCTGATACAATTCTTTGAAATCCAACATATAGAAAGAATTCAGCAGATACAACCGATTCTCGGAATTTTCCAAATCTATCTCCAGTAGTTCCTTCAGCCGTGAAATACGGTAATTCATCGTACTTCGGTGGATATGCAGCTCCGATGCCGTAATCTTGATATTCCGTTCATTGATCAGATAACGCTGCAGCGTATATGTAAACTCCGTATCATGCTTCTTGTCATACTCAATAAGTTTCAACAGCTGCGGTGCACACAGCATCTCCGGCAACAGCACCTGGGAAGCCTGGCGAAAGAAATAGTGGAACGCATAGTTTTCAAAGTAGTAAATCGGTTCCTGCAGATCCTCGCTCAGTCCCACTTCATGAGCAATCTGCGTCTGCCGGTAATAATATCTGAAATTTATAAAATCATGTCCCTGCATACTGACACCGGCTTTCAGATTTCCAAGTCTTAAGAACTCACCAATATACGCAAAAAAACGGTCCGTCGCCATATTCTCCAGTGTCAGGTTCAATACCAGAATAATCTGATACTCATTCCGGAATACACAGCTGTTCGGAAACATATTTGCCAGTCTGTGGGTCAGATTCGTTGCTGTATGGATGGCATTATCACTCTTCCGACAGAAGATCGTGATGCATTGAAACATATCATCAATATGCCATTTATAATAACTAAACGGTTTAGCCAGCTGATTTTTCGTATAGCTTTTTCCGTCAATCATCTCCTTAAACAGAATCGACAGCACATTGGACACATCACTCACCAGCAACATTCCCTGCTGCATCGCCAATGCGATATTATCCGCGAAAAATTCCAGCAGTTCATAATCCCGCTTCCGAATCGGTGTACCGATCTCATCCAGACAGACACGTCCCACGTACACCCATTCAATCCTCAGATTCACATATAATGTACGATAACCGGTGGCTTTTGCTGAGAAAACATGTGCCCCATAAGTGTGCAATGTCTTATGATATTCGTCAGAAGATTTGAAGGTATTCAGAATTTCCAGCGGCAGATAATACTTATCGAACGTCTCATCATACTGCCAGGAAAACTGTCCCGCCATCTCATTTGCAATAGCCAGCAGTTCGTTGTTCCTGTCGTGGATAAAAATCGGTTTTTCAAAGATCGGAATGCACAGATTGCACATTTCCTCCAACGTAGCATTGCGCTGCATCGCCTTTCGAATTTCCATTTCCCAGGAATTATATAGGAAAAATATCTTTTGGATATCATGATAAAGGCTTGTTCTATCTGTATTTTCCGGAAAAATCAGACAAATGTTATTTTTGAACAGATCTTCCGGCGGTTCACCGATACACAGACACCCCCAGGCTGCCGGGACAGGATGTGATACAAAATATTCTACATGTTCCAGAAGCATGTGATCCGGCAGATATTCCTGTCCTTCCATCGCTTCCTGAACACCCATAAATTTTATTTTTATCAGATCAGAATGTCCGGTCATACGCGGATGATATTCGGCCAGACACTCTTCAAAAACCACCATACTCAGATACATAAACGCTCTCCTTTGTGAAAAATCCCTTCGTACATAATATACGAATGAATGATAAAAAAGTCAAACATATTAGTGAATTTTCAAATACATCCATACGGTCTATGATACAGATATAGAAAAAAGTCCGGACCACTTTTTCAGTAACTGATCATTTCTATTGGTATTTTTGGTTTTATTAAGTTATGGTTATTATTTATCAAACATTTAAGGAGGACTAGGTTATGAACTGGGGTGTACTGATCGCAGTACTGATTTATGAAGTGGTATCCATCGTTGGTATCGGTGCCTTTATGGCATACAAAAATAAGAAAAGCGGCGGTGCGGAAAGCGGAAGCTTTGCATTTGCCGGTGGCGGCCTCCCGGCTTCTCTGGTAGGTATCACACTTGCCCTGACGCTGCTCGGTTCCGCACACAACTGGGGAACCTGTCAGAATGCAGCATCTATGGGAGTTATCGCTGCATGGTTTGGTATCGCATGTGTAATTATGATGGTAGTCATCACACAGATCACCGGTCCATGGATTCGCAGAACCGGAGCGAAAACCATCGGTGATTTTCTGAACAAAGTATTTGGTAAAGTACCTGGAACGATGATTTCCTGTGTAAACGCAGCATTAAGTATCGCAATGGTCTGTCTGGAAGTCGAGACCATCGCCATCACACTTTCCTTCCTGACAGGATGGTCTTATATGATCAGTGCCATCGTCGGCGGTATCCTGGCCATGCTCTATGTATTACTGGCAGGTATGAAAGAGATTGCTTGGCTGAACCTGTTAAATGCCATTTTAATGTACGCAGCTCTGATCGTCGTATTCATCTGTCTGTGCTTCAAACTCCCGGGTGGCTGGGATCAGGTAGAAGCAACCATGACAGCAAGTGCTGACACATCCTGGATGACAAGCATCTTCGGAAACAAAGCACTGATCATCGGATTTGCAATTCCGTCCGCACTTGGTGCTACCATGTTCCATGGTATGGCACAGACCGGTTATCAGCCGGTAGCAACCGCAAAAAACAATCATGAAGTAAAAAAATCCCTCTGGTTTGCAGGCCCGATCAACGGTTTATTCTGTATCATCCCGGCCCTCATCGGTGTAGCTGCTTTCTCTATCCTGGCATACAGAAACGCAGGTTCCATGATGATGACACCGGCCATGCTGCTGGATCTGCTGCCGAAGCCGGTCATCGCATTACTGGCTGCAGGATTTTTGGGTGTAGACCTTTCTTCCTTCGCTGTTATGGCACTGGCACCGGCTACCCTGATCTCACATGATATGTACACACTGTACAAACCAAATGCAACAGAAAAACAGAAATCCACCTTATCACGCGTGATCATCATCATCATCGGTATCGTAAGTATTGCCATCTGTAACTTCCAGCCGGCAGTGGTAGACATGGTAAACTGGTGCTTCTCCTTCGGAATCCCGGTATTTATCATGGGCGTGATCGGACTTTGGTGGAAACGAAGCACAAAGGCTTCTGTCATTACATTTATCATCACATGGATCGTTGTATGTATCTGGTCCACCTTCGGATTACAGAATGCACTCGGATGGGCCAACTTCCATGTAAACTACATCTCACTGATCGTTGCTCTGATCGTTGGTGTGATCTCAACCGCCGTATTACCGGGCAAAAAAGGATTGTTTGCCGGTAAACGCGCATAAAGGAGGAAGATATTATGCATATGTGTGTGACAACAATTATTTATACTGCTATCATGGTATTTGCAATAACCGGTATCGGATATGCCATTGGTAAACTCAACAAATTCGGTGACAGCGACGAACTGGTCAACCTGGATGACAAATAAGGGAGGGTATGAAAAATGACTACGACACAGATCTGGATGTTATGTTTTGTTGGGGTTATGGTTTTATTAATGATCCTGTCTGCAGTATGGAATCAGATGGGAAAAAAGAACCGGAAAGAACTGGACAAAAACAATTAATTTTCAAAAAGAAAAACAATCTAATACTGTAATTATCGAACAAAAAGGAGAACTGAAAAAATGAAGGAAATGACACCAAAAGAGAGAGTAATGGCCTTTTTCCGCCATGAGCCGGTAGATGAACTGCCGACTGACGAAGGTATCTTCGTTTTATTCAATCCGGAAGCTTACAAGGAGCGTCCTTCCCATGAGCATGGCGGAGTAGACTGGTTTGGAGTTCCGTGGAAATATGAATCCAGCGTAGATGCCATTGCACCGGATCATTCTGTTGAACCGATCATGGAAGACATCTGTGACTGGAGAGAACTGGTAAAATTCCCGGATCTGGATGCATGGGACTGGTCCAAAGTTGAAGAGATTGATCACATCAGTGAGATTGACCGTGAGAACAAAGTATTTGAGATCATGTTTGTAAACGGACCTTTCGAACGTCTCCATATGCTGATGGGATTTGAGAATGCATTATGTGCATTACTGACGGATCCGGAAGAGGTTGAAGAATTCTTCAACACTTATATGGAATGGAAAATCAAACTCATGGAAAAAGTCATCGAATATTACAAACCGGATGTTCTGATGTTCCATGATGACTGGGGTACCCAGAACAACATGTTCTTCTCTCCGGATGTATGGCGTTCCCTGATCAAACCACAGATCAAGAAAGCCGTTGACCGTTGCCACGAACTGGGCGTACTCTTTGATATGCATTCCTGTGGAAAGATCGAAGCTGTCGTTCCGGAATTTGTAGAACTTGGCATTGACGCATGGCAGGGTATGGAAATCAATGATATTCCAAAATTGAAATCCATCACCGGCATGAACCTCGGATATCACACCACACCGGATTATCAGGGATACCAGACAGAAGCCCTGGCCGGCACTCTGACAGAAGAGGATCTGCGCAGACGCGTGCGTGAAGTATTTGAAAAAACTGCTGAAGGATACTGCTACTGCCCGATGTTCCTTCCATTCGGTGGATGGTCCACGGAAGTGATGATCGACGAGATCATGAAATGCGGCAAAACAATTTACAAAGACGCATAAATACATCTGTAACAGATACATTACTTTTATGATGTACAAAAAAACACGTTCCGGATGTATAACAGAATGCTATGACATCAAGCATATTATTTATTTTACACTTTCCCCCTGCTGCTATATAATATAGAATATAAAGTCATAAAAAACTGACAGGTCAGCAGAAAATCATGGGGAAACATTAACCAGAAGAATCCCGATTTTTCGGATATAAACTGACTGACAAACAGGAGGAGGAAAACATTATGTCTATTATCAATGATATTTCAGATGCTTTACAGAGAGGAAAGAAAAAAGAAGTAACAAAGCTGGTACAGCAGGCTATCGACGAAGGTATTGACGCAACAACCATCTTAAAAGACGGACTTTTAAGTGGTATGAACATCATCGGTGAGAAATTCAAAAATGACGAAGTATTCGTACCGGAAGTATTAGTTGCAGCACGTGCTATGAACGCAGGTACCGCTCTCTTAAAACCACTTCTTTCCGGAGATGCCGCAGAACCGCTTGGAAAAGCTTGTATCGGAACTGTAAAAGGTGACATGCACGATATCGGTAAAAACCTGGTTCGTATGATGATTGAAGGAAAAGGCATTGAAATCATTGATCTTGGCGTCGATGTTGATCCTCAGGACTTCGTAAAATGTGCGATTGAAAACGACTGCAGCATCATCTGTTGTTCCGCACTTCTTACAACTACCATGCCAATGCTTGGTGAAGTAGTAAAAGCAGCAGAAGAAGCAGGAATCCGTGACAAAGTAACCATCATGGTTGGTGGTGCTCCGGTAAACCAGGCATTTGCAGACAGCATCAACGCTGATATCTACACAGAAGATGCCGCTTCCGCAGCAGACGCAGCAGCAGCAGTATTCGAAGGTTAATCCAGTCACAGTTTTTATATTGGATTTTTCATCGGATTTTTATTACAACAGAATCTAATTTTTGGCAGGTGCTGCCCCCATGCAGCACCTTGGCCATTATTATTTTTTACTTTTTTTACCTACTAAAACCATAGGTTTTGAAATTAAGGAGGACATTTATCATGACAATGAACATGAAACAGTGGGTAGCAGACATACTCGCAAGTGACAAAAAGAAATCATTACCGGTACTTTCTTTTCCATCCATCCAGAAAATGGGAATCACCGTAGCAGAGCTGATCAATAGCAGCGACAAACAGGCAGAAGGTATGAAGATCATTGCTGATTCCTGTCCGACTGCAGCCAGTGTAAGTTTAATGGATCTGTCTCTTGAGGCAGAAGCTTTCGGTTCCACCATCCGTGTATCCGATGATGAGGTTCCAACCGTTATCGGTTCCATCGTTTCCACAGAAGAAGAGGCAGAGGCTCTCAAAGTTCCGGAAATCGGTGCAGGTCGTACCCAGATTTATATTGATGCTATCGAAAAAGCATGCAAACTCATCACAGATCGTCCGGTTCTGGCAGGTGTTATCGGACCATTCTCCCTGGCAGGCAGACTTTTGGACGTATCCGAAGCACTGATCTACTGCTACGACGAGCCGGATATGGTACATATCGTTCTGCAGAAAGTAACTGAATTCCTGATCAACTACTGCAACGAATATAAAAAAGTCGGTGCAAACGGAATCGTAATGGCTGAGCCGCTGGCAGGACTGTTATCTCCGGATCTGGCACAGGAATTTTCTGCTGATTATGTAAAACAGATTGTAGATGCAGTACAGGATGACAACTTCCTTGTGGTATATCATAACTGTGGAAATACAGCAGTAAAGACCATTGATACTATCGTGACAAATGGCTGCCTGATGTATCATTTCGGAAATGCCATCAATATGGCAGAGATGATGAGCCATGTTCCGGAAAACCTTATCGCCATGGGTAATGTAGATCCGGCCGGAGAATTCAGAAACGGAACTGCTGAGAGCGTATACAATCGTACAAAAGAAGTTATGAACGAGTGTTGTAAATACAAAAACTTTGTAATTTCTTCCGGATGTGATATTCCTCCGATGTCTCCATGGGAAAATATCAATGCATTCTTCCAGGCAGTAGAAGATTTTTACGCAAAATAAAAGCAAATTATCTGCTTGATATTACAGAAACAAACATCATATCATTAAGATAAGAGGACAAAAGTTGTCATCCGACCGCTTTTGTCCTTTTATTGCACTCTATAAAAACGGATATAAAATAAACGCAAAGGAGAAATATTTTCATGATAGGTATAGGTATTGACACCGGCGGAACCTGTACGGATGCAGTTGTTTTCGATATAACCGAAAGATGCATTCTGGCATCCGCCAAATCACAGACCACACACGACCATCTGGAGCAGGGCATTGGAAATTCTCTGGACAAACTGCCAAAAGAACTGCTGCATCAGGCATCTTTTCTTGCACTGTCTACCACACTGGCCACCAATGCCTGCGTGGAAAACAAAGGCGGCCGGGTATTCATGATTTTTATCGGAGTCAGTGAAAAAGTAGTTCGCAATACCTACCGCGACTATGGATTTGAAAGTCTGGATGATATTTTATTTGTGGAAGGAAATGCAAAAGAACATACAGAACCCGGATGGGATCTTTTTGAAATGGAGATTGCGGAACGTCTCTCTGCCTATGACAGCGTCGCCATCGCCCAGATGAATGCAGAAGAAAACGGTGGTGCATATGAGCAGAAAGCTGCAGAGTTGGTTCGCAGACATAGTTCCATGCCGATTGTCTGTGCCTATCATCTATTCCATGACCGCAACGTCATCCAGCGCGGAGCCAGCGCACTTTTAAATGCCCGCCTGCTGCCGGTCATTGATGGATTTCTGAAAGCAGTCCGTTCCAGCATGCAGCTACGAAATCTGAATTATCCGGTAGTCATTATGCGCAGCGACGGTTCTCTGATGAACGAAACTTATGCCCTCAACCATCCGGTGGAAACATTGTTGTGCGGTCCTGCTGCCAGCGTTATGGGCGGTGCCTACCTGGGACATTATCCAAAGTCTGTCATCATTGACATGGGCGGAACTACCAGCGATATCGCACTGGTCAAAGATCATCTGCCTGTCCGCGCAGACAACGGCATCCAGATTGGCAGCTGGCGTACCTTTGTCAAAGGTCTTTATGTAGACACCTTCGGTCTGGGCGGTGACAGTGAAATCTGTTATCAGGAAAACAACCTTTTCCTGTCTGACCGCCGTGTTATGCCGCTGTGTATCCTGGCTGCGCAATATCCCGACCTTTTCCGGGTTCTGGATAATCTGGATGACAATTACTGGAAAGGACACTCCAAACCGATGTATTCTTTCTATATAAAGCAGAAAGACATCGCCGGTAATTCACGCTACACGGAAGAAGAGCAAACACTGGTCAGAATGCTGGAAAACGGTCCACTGAGTCTGGCTGAAACAGCACACGCTCTTCACACGGATGTATACAAGCTGAACCTGCAGCGTCTGGAAGACGAGGGCATTATCCTGCGCAGCGGTCTGACTCCAACGGATATGATGTGTATCCGGGGCGATTTTACACTGTATGATGCAAAGGCTTCCCGGCTGGCAGTTGCTTTTCTGGCAAAATCCACCCATCACACACCCGAAGAAATCCCGGCACTGGTGTATGAACTGGTGGAAAAGAAACTTTACAAAAACATCGTCCGCATTTTGCTGGAAGATCGTTTCCGCAAGACAAAAGGCTATGCCTACACGGATGAGATCAACCTTCTGGCAGAAGAATGTTTCCGTTTTTCCAAAGACGGACAGGACAACCCTAATCATCTGATCCAGGCACGTTTTCAGTCCGATGCGGTACTGGTGGGGGTCGGTGCACCGATCCATGTCTTTCTCCCGGAAGTAGCAAGACTCCTTGGAACCACCTGTTTTGTTCCACAGGAAGCCGGTGTCACCAACGCTTTGGGAGCCGTCATCGGTGATATCCGCGCAGAAGTCATCATCCACATCAAAGCCAACTATGAGATGAATTCGGAGGAAGAAACAAAAAGCGGTTACTACGTCTATGGTGTGAGAGAGCCGCAGATTTTCGAGGCATATGCCGAGGCACTTGCCTATGCAAAAAAAGCCGGAGAAACTGCTGCCCGGGAAAAAGCACTGGAACAGGGTGCTATAGAAATCAGCGATGTCATTTTTCAGGAAGAACAGCAGAATGCCATGGCCTACGGTATGGATCTGTTTCTCGGCTCAGAAGTACATGTGGAAGTCATTGGAAAGATGGATTTTACTTCCTGATATAACCATTACAGTTCACTTCAGTTAGGATTCCTATAACTGAGGTGAACTTTTTCTTATATAGACTTTCTTTTTCCTCCATATTATAATAGAACCCAAAAGGAGAATCAGAAAACAAGATGTGGACAGAACGGGATATCAGAGAACAGACAGATGAACAGACTTTTTACCGTGGAAAATTACTGGAAAGCACCAACGGTGTTCTGGAATTTTCCTCCTTTGAGACAGAAGGTGTATACGGTGACAAGGAACTGAATCTGCGTGCCACCATTCATGGCACAAATAAAAATAATTATAAGGTGGAAGTCACCCTTTACTACGATGAATATGGCGAACCGCAGGACATAGATTATTACTGTCCCTGTGAAGATTTTTTAACCTCTGACGGAATCTGCAAACACTGCGTTGCTACCATACTCTACTATATGCACACGGACGGACAGTCAAAGACTGTTACCTCCCCTTTTTCCATGCCGCTGCCCCTTACATCAGAATACGATGACAGGGATACTTTCTATGGGAACACTTCCTCCGTTTTTTCTGAAAACAGCACTGTTTCACAGGAAAGTATCTTGGAACATCCCGCCCGGACAGATAACAGTATGCAGCAGATTCTCCGCCAGTTCGGCAATCAGGAAAACTGGATGATCACCGATGGTGCACTCATCGGCCGCATCCATCTGGAACCAACGCTGGACATTTCCGGAAAAACGCCATCTGTTTCCCTGCGTATCGGAGATAAAAAAATGTATGTCGTAAAAAGTATTCCGGAATTGGTGCAGCATGTACAACAGACAGAGATGCATAAATATGGGAAAAATCTGGCTTTTGTCCATCAGCTGGATGCTTTCGATGATAACAGCCGTTCTCTGATGTCCTTTTTTATCCGTCAGTATCAGGATTACAATTATTGGTACAGTACGGATATCCGTAATTTTACCCTGAAAAATGAACTTCTGGATGCCTTTATTGAGATAGTGGCAGACTCCGGCACCATGCTGGAACCATCCACAAAAAATCAGGGGCTCTGGTATCTGACCGATGAAGAATATAAAAAGACACTGACGCTCACCGCAGTAGAGGGCGGCCTCGAACTAAAATTGGAACAAATTCCATCTGTCTCTAGTCTGGATTGGAACTACATTTTCAAAGATCAAAAAATTTACCACAGCAGCAGACACACCCATCAGGCGATCAACCTGTTTGAAGACCGCATGACCGGCTGGTGCGGCGGGAAATCCTTCATAGCTGAGTCCGACCTTCCGCTGTTTGCCCGGGAAATGCTTCCGGAACTGGAGAAAAAATATCATATCGTGAAAGAACATTTTTATCCGGAAAATTATCTGCCGGAGGATGTCAGTTTCCGCCTGTATCTGGATCTGCCACAACGAGATATCATCACCTGTGATCTGGTAGCGGATTACGAAAATAACCGGGAATACCATGTTTTTCAGACAGATAGCAAAAAACAACATCGAAATATCCGGCAGGAAGCAAAGGCTGCAGCCCTTCTGTCCGGCTATTGCAATGCAAAAGACGATGCCACAAGCCTTCCCGCCATTGTGGAGGATAACGACAAACTCTATGATTTTCTGACCAGGGGACTGGCGGAATGTGAGAAGATTGCCGATGTGTATATCTCGGATCGCCTGAAAAAGATTCAGGTCATTCAGCCGCCGAAAGTATCCCTTGGTGTGTCCTTAAATGGCAATTTACTGGATTTTAACATGGAAGCAGAGGGCATGAGTCTGGAACAATTGGCTTTCCTGCTGTCAAAATATAACCGCAAGAGAAACTATTATCGTTTGAAATCCGGTCAGTTTGTCGCCATGGAAGAGAGCAGTCTGGATACGCTGGCACAGCTCAGTCAGGGATTAATGCTGACGGAAGAACAACTTGCCTCCGGACACATTTCCCTTCCAAAATTCCGTGCCTTGTATCTGGATGCACAACTGCGGGACAACGAATCTCTTCCTGTGAACAAAAGCCGGGAATTCCGGGAACTGATCCGTAATATGAAAACAGTGGAAGATAGTGATTTTGAGGTTCCGGATGCCTTCCGGAAAATTCTTCGGGAATATCAGAAAAAAGGGTATCTATGGCTGGCAACACTATGCAGCAATGGGTTTGGCGGTATTCTGGCAGATGATATGGGACTTGGAAAGACACTGCAGGTCATTGTATTCTTATATGCCCACTACATCGTGCAGGGGGAAAACAACCGGAATACACTGATCATCTGCCCGGCGTCTCTGGTATACAACTGGGCACAGGAATGTCAGCATTTTGCACCGGAACTTCCGATCTGCACCGTAGCAGGAACAGCTGCTGAACGCCGGGAACTGCTGGATTCCATGCCAGATCATCCTGGACAGATCCTGATCACTTCCTATGATCTTCTGCGCCGTGACATCGAACAATATCAGAATCTGACCTTTGATTATCAGATCATTGATGAAGCACAGTTTATCAAAAACGCCACCACAAAAGCCGCCCAGGCAGTTAAGCAGATTAACTCCCGGTTCCGTCTTGCACTGACAGGAACTCCGGTGGAGAACCGGCTGGGAGAGCTGTGGAGTATTTTCGATTATCTGATGCCGGGATATTTATTCAGTTATTCCAGATTTCGGGAGGAACTGGAACTTCCGATCATTCAGCAGCAGGATGAAGATGCCCTGCACCGGATTCAGAAAATGATCGCCCCCTTCATCCTCCGCCGTCTGAAAAAAGATGTACTGAAGGATCTGCCGGAGAAGCTGGAAAAAAATATGTATGCAAAGATGACCGGAGAACAGCAGGAACTCTATCAGGCTCACGTCCAGCGGCTTCAGATGCTTCTGTCAAAACAATCTCCGGAAGAGTTTGACCGTTCCAGAATCCAGATTTTGTCCGAATTGACCAGACTACGGCAGCTCTGCTGTGACCCGGCGCTTTTATATGAAAAATATACGTCAGGCTCTGCAAAACTTGATCTGTGTCTGGAGCTGATCCGCAATGCTATGGAATCTGGTCATAAAATGCTGGTATTTTCCCAGTTTACCACTATGCTGGACCGCATTGCCGAAAGACTGCAAAAGGAACACATTCCTTATTTCATGCTGACCGGAGCCACCACAAAGCAGGAGCGGATCCGTCTGGTAACAGAATTCAACCAAGATGAAACACCCGTGTTCCTCATTTCCCTGAAAGCCGGTGGCACCGGATTAAACCTGACCGCAGCAGATATCGTCATCCACTTCGATCCCTGGTGGAACACCGCCGTGCAAAATCAGGCAACAGACCGTGTACACCGCATTGGACAGACCAATCGTGTGCTGGTCTACAAACTCATAGCACAAAACAGCATCGAAGAAAACATTGTGAAACTTCAGGAACAGAAAGCGGAACTTGCAGAACAAATTCTGGGCGGCGATAATATTGGAACTCCATTCTTCTCCCGGGAAGAACTTCTGGAGTTGCTGCAATAATATAGTGATACTTGGTGCGTGATTCTGAAACGAATACTATTTAACGGACATTTATAGGCTGAGTTACTGACATTTATTGATTAATCCTGATGGTAACTCAGTCTTTTTTTCTATATCTTACTTTATAAAAGAAATAAAAAAGGATTTCTCTTTTTAAAGAAACGGACATTTTTGGGATTACTTGCAGACATTTACTGATTCTTATTGCATCATCTTTCACTCTGTTTTTAAGAAGAAACGGACATTTATAGGATTACTTGCAGACATTTACTGGTTCTTATTGCATCATCTTTCACTCTGTTTTTAAGAAGAAACGGACATTTATGGGACTACTTGCAGACATTTACTGGTTTTTATTGCATCATCTTTCACTCTGTTTTTAAGAAGAAACGGACATTTATAGGATTACTTGCAGACATTTACTGGTTCTTATTGCATCATCTTTCACTCTGTTTTTAAGAAGAAACGGACATTTATGGGACTACTTGCAGACATTTACTGGCTGCTTTTTAAGTCAAACGACGTGAGACTTGGTGCATGGCTCCGGTCAGCGTAAGCTGACATATTCATCTCAGAATAACTGCACATCTACACTTTGTTTCGGTCGGCAAAAAACCGGCAAATTGTCCTGTTGACAACCTGCCGGCTTCTAAATCTCATATACTTATCTTTTTATCGACTATTCGCTTTCTTTTTCCATGTTCGCAAAATGTTCCAGTCTCATCTGCTCCATATATTCATCAAATTCCACCGTTTCCTCCGGTGCCTGACCTTTTACCTTATGGATTGGGTTATCTTCATACCCGTTTTGAATCGCAGAAGTCATCCATCCAATCAGATTACGGATATTTTCCTGCTTGCAGGCCAGTTCATATGCATATTCAATCTTGTTTATATCATAATTGGCAACTTTCAGCAGCGCTTTCGCCTGGGAAATCTTGATTTTTTCATCAATGATATCCATGACTTTATCAATCAGATCATCCAGTTCCACATCATCCGGTGTCGGAACTTCTTCCTCGACCGTCGGCTCTACATTCATATCTTTTTTAGTTACTTCAAAGTCAATACCATAGATTTTACCGCCACGGCCGCTTCGCATCAGATCATATTTTACGGAAATATCAGACTTTTCATTGATCTCATTTACCGCAACATCCAGTACACGACGCTTGAAATCGCACCATTTATCAAAAGATTTCAACTTTTCATGCACCAGTTCATTTACAATATAATCATAATCAATCTCTTTTTTCTCCAACTCACGCTGAATATCACGATTGATCTTTCCTTTGTCATCCTTGATCTGAACTGTACCGAGATGAAGTTTGATTTCAGAAACTCCATATTTTATATGGAAAACATTACCGGTTTCCTTATCATATTTTGAATGATAGGCGCGCGAAGAAAGCAGCTCGTACAGACGGTATGACCACCCGGAACGAAATGATAACATCATCGGAATATTCAACATTGTAAAATTAGCTTTCAGATCATAGATATAATCTTTGATCTCCGGTTCAAACTTAATCTCCATAGTACCGGAACCGGATTCATAACTTACCACACCTACCAGACTCATACACTTGAAGCTGCCGTCCGCAGATTCAATAAACATAGTACGTCCCGCCAGAGAAGTAGCCACATCCTTCAAATATGTACCCATTGCATTCCCTGTTACATGCAATACTTCTTTAATTTCTTTTGTCCGGAGTGTTGCTACCGGACGTCCCTGATCACTGAGCCGTACTTTTGTCAAGGCCAGTGCAAGCACTTTATTTTCCAAAAGCGATGCCCGGTACACAGAAGAAATAAGAAAATTACTTTTCTTCAATATATCAGGAAACATCGTCTTTTCCGATTTTGCAATTTCGTTCTTTGTCATTGGTGTTTCTCGTCCCTTTATAAACATGAAAAATTATATCCTTAATTATGCCTTTAAATCCTCAATTTGTCAATGAAAAAACTGTCAGACTTTTTCTAAAAAGTTATCAACACCCATAAATGTCCGCTATAACAATATAAATCATCCTATATTTGTCCGTTATTTGGGATACTTATCCTATAAATGTCCGCTATAACTTGTATGTCCTCCTATATTTGTCCACTAAATAGCAGATTTGCTCCCCATAAATGTCCGTTTCTTTATTTTTTCTATCCCACATTTGTCCGTTAAAAACAATCGGTTCCTATAAATGTCCGTTAAAACATCTGTTCGATACCATATTTGTCGTATTGTTCTAAAAAATGGGCCTATAAATGTCCGTTAAAAAAGGGGGCATCCTATAAATGTCCGTTAATTCATCCACTCATATCCTATATTTGTCCGTTAAAAAAGTATTTTCTGGAACTTACGGCACAATATCTGGGGATTTCCTTTTTTCACTGTATCCCAAAAATGTCCGTTAAAACGTCTGTCTGCCTCATTTATGCCGTTTCTTTCAGAAAACTATCCTAAATTTGTCCGTTAGTTAACCAAATATCCGCAAATTCATCCCACATTTGTCCGTTAGTTAATAAAAAAGACTCCTATAAATAGCCGTTTCTTTATATAATAGCCTCCCACATTTGTCCGTTTCTTTCGGATTCTAAATTGTAAAACAATTCATTTTTCCTCAATTCTGCCGTAAGTTTCATGAAATAGTCCCATAAATGTCCGTAATTTCGTTAAAATGCATGAAAATTTAGCTCTTTTTTCTTTTTAACGGACAGATATAGGACCCAAATATGCCTTTTTCTTTGCCTAAATATGCCTTTTTCTTCGCCCAGAGCCGGCTTTTTCTTTGCCCAGAGCCGGCTTTTTCTTTGATTTTCCGGCCATCCCACATTTGTCCGTTTCTTTACCCATGTATTATCGCAACTTTTCCTACCCCTCACCGTTAATTGTCCTATAAATGTCCGTACTTTATTTTCATAAACCCAATAAAATCAACACTTTTCGACCTTTTTCATGCCTGTAATATAAAAGAATAGAAGATTGTTGTTTACAAATAAATAAAAAGAATAGAATATTATCAACAACGGCGTTGTTCCCTGTCGATAACCTCCATTTATTTTGATCCACAATGCCGATTTTTTCTTTTCTTCTTAGAACAACAAGAAAAAAAACTTCAATACTTAACTTAAATTTTTTTTCTGATATACTGGAACAGGTTGTTGTTGATAAGTACAGCAACAATTTATAACGAAAAAAATACATAATTATCAACAGAAGGTGAAAATATGGAAAAAGGGATTGAAATCGTAGCAAGATATCATTGTCCAAAGGAGTATTTTGTAGAAGTTACAACAGAAAAATCTGTTCTGGCAGGAAGAGATTACTGGTTATGTAAAAAAAACAGTCCACGAAAAGTATTTATGTTCAGCGGAAAATTCAAAAATGAAGATCAGGAAGTACATCAGATTATCGATCAGCTGAAAAGCAGTGTAAAGAAATACGAACAACTGTAATATCCGGAAGTTGTATATTTGGAGGGAAGTTTGTCGGAACACCGGCGGTATCATAAGAAATACTTATTATAAAAAAGATGAGAAAAACAGCAGCGAATTCTGTACATTGGATTCGCTGCTGTTTTTTATACATTTAATGTATAATTATTCATTTTAAAAATTATTTATTGAATGTAAAAACCGGATCCTTTCTGGGTCCGGTCTTATGGGGAGAGTGAGTTATGAAAAATTTATCTATATAAAGGAAATAGTTTTTTGTCGCCTCTGAATGTGCCAGTGTTGGTTAACCGACTACCCTCAGAAGCTTTTTATAAGTATCAAGTCTTACATTTGTTTCACTTGATTTATTTGATACTGTTATATTACTTGGAAATTGTGTTCATTTTGTGGCGTAAATATGAAGAAAATGGAAAGTATCTCTTAACAAATTATAATCATATAAATTGTTATGAATGCTCTTTGTTATCTAAATAGATTTGGGTGTAAATTGCAACAATTGGATCTGCATTTCCATAATGCGTGTGAATTGTAACAATAGGATTTGTGTTTCCTAAATGTATGCTAAGGATTTATTGACGTGTGTTTTTGATAATGATAAACTGGAAATATCAGGATGCATGCGGCATTCCTGCACGAAAGTATGGGAGGTATTTCATTATGGAACAGCAGATTTTTACCAACGAGAGCATTTTATCCTGGTTACAGTATTTTGCAAAAAATACAGCCATTGATCTGGAAAAAGTAAAGATGCTCGATATCACCCGAAAAAATAAGAACCTGATTCCAACGGTAGAATCACACAGAGCCGTGCTCGTATTTACAGAAGCTGGTATTGCAGATATTTTTTACCGGATGTGGAATGCGGGACTTGGCGATTGTGAAGTCTGGTACAACGAAGGATCTGAGCCGGCAGGCGAGATCAAACATGATAAAGTAAGCAATATGATCAACCGTGGCATCAATGCTTCCGCAGGTATGTTGATTGTCAACGAGCATGCATGCAATACTTACAAGATTGGTATGGACAACCATAATTTCAAACGTGGTTCCATTCATTATGTAGGAAGTGAGATCCGTTCCGTTATTTTAAATAAGATGCATGTAGGTCATCAGGACGATATCTGTATCATCAGCGGCGAGAGTATTGCCATTGAGGCGGCACTGATCGCCACAGAGGGCACTGTCATTGCCGTGGAGTATAATAAGGACGACCGTGCGACTATGGAAGAGAATATCGATCATTTCGGTCTGCACAACATTCAGGTTATCGATCATGTGGACGAGGAGACCATGAAGGACTGTCCGGTTCCGTCACTGGTATTTATGGTGGCATCAGCCAGCATGGAGCAGGAAATCGCATATCTGACAAAATTAAATCCAAAGATCAATATCGTGATCTATACCCTTGATTTTTGTGTGGCTGCATCTATTTCCGCCATGTTTGAAAAATATGGCATCAAAGATACAGAAGTTATCCAGGTATCCGTATCCAGATTGAACAGCAAAAATTCCTTTGAACAGCAGCCGGCTCCATGGATCATTTCCGGAAAGGCAGACTGTTAAGATGGCAAAAGTATTATTGTTTCAATGTGAAAATGAGCGGGAGATCCGTCAGATTCTGACTCCGATGAAGATTCAGGCGGTGTCCGTTCCGAAGACGAAGTTTCATATGACGTTAAAAGAACTTGAACGGGAGGATGATGAGGAAGGCTATTTTGGAGGAGATTATCCGGAAGGTAGCATGATCGTGATGTGTGACTTCACAGAGAAGCAGCTGGATCGGCTTCTGATGGATTTTCGTAATCGCAACGTAAAAATAGACTATAAAATGGTTATGACGGCTACAAACGCCTCCTGGGACGTTTTACACGTATATTTTGAAGCTCAGCGGGAGAAGATGATGTACGAGATGGCGCAGCGGGACAGAAAGCGTTTTTAGCATCTTTCCTGGTGGCTGAAAATTTTGGCTTGTGAATGCATCAGCCATCAATCTTACTTTTTCAGTTAACAATCATAAAAGAAAAGAAGAAATTTTCCTCTGCAAGCACTTATTAGCTGCGGAGGTAAATTTCTTCTTTTCTTTATCATAACTTATCGTTTAAAAACATTTTTTAAAATTAGCTTAATGCTGCAGTGATGATAGCCATGGAGTATACTTCCAGTGCGTTGCATCCTCTGGACAGATCGTTGATCGGTGCATTCAGACCAAGAAGGATCGGGCCGTAAGCATCGAATCCACCAAGACGCTGAGCAATTTTGTAACCGATGTTACCGGCGTTGATGTCCGGGAAGATAAATGTATTAGCATGTCCTGCAACTTTTGAATCCGGGCATTTTGTCTGTGCAACACGCGGAGATACAGCAGCATCGAACTGAAGCTCACCATCGATAGCCAGATCCGGATTAGCAGCTTTTGCTTTTGCACAAGCGTTACGCATTTTGTCAACATCCTCACCTTTACCGGATCCGAGTGTTGAGTAGCTTAAGAATGCAACTTTCGGATCAATACCGAAAATCTTAGCACAATCAGCTGTCTCAAGAGCAATCTCTACCAGATCATCTTCTGTCGGTTTGATATTGATCGCGCAGTCACCCATTGCCAGTACTTCGTTGTCGCCTGTAGCAGCCGGACGAACGAGGATGAAGCAGGATGATACGATCTTGTTACCCGGTTTTGTTTTGATCAGCTGAAGAGCCGGACGAACGGTGTCAGCTGTAGAATAAGTAGCACCACCAAGTAAGCAGTCAGCAACGCCCATTTTTACGAGCATTGTACCGAAGTAGTTACCGTGAGATAATGCTTCGCGGCACTGATCCTCTGTCATTTTACCTTTACGAAGTTCAACCATCTGTGCAACCATCTCATCCATGCGGTCATAGTTTTTCGGATCGATGATTTCTGCACCGTTGATATTGTAGCCTGCTTCTTCAGCAGCAGCTCTGACTGCTTCTACATTACCAACTAAGATTGGTTTTAAGAATGTACCTGCAAGCAGACGGGAAGAAGCTTCCAGAATACGTGCGTCAGTTCCCTCGGTAAAAACGATTGTACGAGGATTCTCTTTTAATTTCTGTATTAATTTGTTGAACATTGGTTTTGTTTACCTCCATTAATAATTTGATATACTCGTCAGTTCTATTGTAAACGTTTTGCCCTAAAATGCAAGGAAAATGCCTATTGTTTTGTATAAAAAAACGATAAAATCTTTTCAGTTCTACCAGCAAAGTAAATGTAGTAAAAAAAAGGCTGTTTTTATGCTGAAAAAGATGCATCGCATTTTTATCAGATTAGCATTCAAAAAGCATCTGATGTATTTTTTCACCGGGTGCAAGCGTCAGAATATTGGAATCTTGTGTCCCTGTAATCAGATGTTCCAGTGTTGTGATATTTCCGGGAACGGTTTTCCGGTCAAAGCCCAGAAATGTGGCAGCCGTATCGGCATACTGTTCCACGGGGGGCAGGTCATAGCATCCTGTATCAAGGACTGTAAGAGTATGATAGCCGTTGTAGAGAGTCTGCAGGATAAAATTACGGGTCTCTTCATCATATGTCTCAGAGAGCATTTTATATTGTTGTAAAATTCCTTCGTGATCCAGAGTCCAGCCCCGGGTCAGATAGAGGGCATCTTTCTGTGTTTGTTTTCTTTCTGTCCTTGGCTGACGGCAGGCAAGCATATTGATACAATCGTCAAATTTTGGCAGACGCAGCATTGTGTTCGGACTGACAAGCCCTGCAGTACCGTTGCCGCACAGACCAAAGGTAAGCAGAATCTCATCCTGGTTTTGCAGCTGGTTAATATGTTCCTGCAGCAGCTGGTTCAGATTTTCCGGTCTGTTGTGAAGGCCACGGTCAATCCATATGACTGGAAGTGTAAGGTGTGTTTTTTCTAAAATGTGGTTTACTTCGTCTTCCAGCATGGCGCAGGAGATGAGTGTGCGTTTTTGGTTTTTCATAAGAAGAACGGCTCCTTTGGTTAGCGTTAATGATGGTATCGTATCATAAAAAACACATAAAATGAATATTTTTTATCAGAAAAAGCTTGCATTTTATTTTTATATCCGTTATAATAGCACTTGCGTTAAAGACGTATGCGCCTTTAGCTCAGTTGGTAGAGCAGTAGACTCTTAATCTATTTGTCCAGGGTTCGAATCCCTGAAGGCGCATTATACGAGGTCATCCAAGCGGATGACCTTTTTAAATAGGATGACAGGGATTCGGTCTCCGTAAAAAATATATAAGGCATCTCAGAGCAAATTCTGAGGTGCTTTTCTTAGTATACAGGGAGTTAGAACTGCGTATCTTTTGTAAGAAATGTAAAAAAAAGGTAGGGCAGGTATAACTGAAAAATATGTCAGCTTACGCTGATCAGAATCATTTCAAGTCATACGTGCGTTTAACTGGAAGTGAGTAGTTTGTTTGTAAAGAAAGAGAGTGAGAAATATGACAGAGCTATTGATAAAGCTATTTATAAAAAATAGTAAAGATACGAAGGATGTAAAAGTCCGGTTGGCTTATGGTAATCTGGCTGGAATCGTTGGCATTTTGTGCAACGTATTGTTGTTTGTTGGAAAATATCTGATTGGAACGATATTTGGTTCTATCGCGATCGCAGCAGATGCGATAAACAATTTAAGTGATGCATCAAGCAACATTGTCAGTCTGATTGGATTTAAATTAGGTTCAAAAAAAGCAGATGAGGAGCATCCTTTTGGTCATGCGCGGTATGAGTACCTGGCAGGTCTGGTAGTCTGCGTTATCATCGTTGCCATTGGCCTGTCTCTGGCAAAAGAAAGTATTTTAAAAGTCATTCATCCATCTGAGGTGGATTGCAATGCACTGATGATTGTTGTAATGCTGATTTCCATTGCTGTGAAATTATGGATGAGTATTTTTAACAAAAAAATCGGTACGCGAATTGAATCCGATACATTGATCGCAACAGCGGCGGACAGCAGAAATGATGTGATTTCCACGTCAGCAGTTGTAATTGCAACCATTTTATGTAAAGTGACAGGATGGAATATTATTGATGGTATCGCCGGTATCGGTGTGGCAGTATTTATTTTATACAGCGGCATCGGTTTGATCAAAGAAACCTTAAGTCCGCTGCTTGGAAAAGTGCCGGCAGCAGAATTTGTCAATCATATTACAGAGAAAATCCAGTCGTATCCTGGAGTCATCGGTGTGCATGATCTGATGATCCACGATTATGGTCCGGGAAATTTGTTTGCCACGGTACATGTGGAATTTCCGGCGGAAACACCTGTCATTGAGGCGCATGAAATTATGGATGAGATTGAGCGTGATTTTCAGAAACAGGAGCATATGATCCTGACCATCCACTACGACCCTATTGTGGAGGAAAGTGAGGAAGTGGCAAAAATCCGAGCTTTTGTCAGTCAGGCGGCCAAAGAGTTTGATGAGAGACTTTCGATCCATGAAGTACGTCTGGTTCCGGGAAATTTGTCCAGTAATGTAATTTTTGATTGTGTAAAACCAGCTGGATTCAAAGCCAGCGACAGCGAGATTACATCCTACTTGCAGAAGCGGGTGACTGAATGGAATCCGCGCTATCGCTGTGTGATCAAAGTAGAGCAGAGTTATGTCTGAAAAATTCGTTTCCGGAAAGATTCCGGTGAGAATGTAAATGTTTCCAGAAATACTTTGTTAAAATAGTAGGTGCTGGAATATCCGAGCATGGATGCGATGCCATTAATTGGAATATCTTTGTTTTTCAGCAATTGAATGGCTTTATTCATGCGGATTTCCGTCAGAAGTTCAGAAAAGCCTTTCCCGGTATTTTTTTTGAAAATACGGATAATCTGGCGTTCACTGTAATTGAAAGCAAGAGCAAGTTTTGACAGCGTAACTGTCTGGTAATGCATTTGCATATAATTCAGCAGGGAACGGAAATTTTCATCAGAATTATTGATATATGAAGTGGAAAAAACAGCTTCATCTTCATGGGAACGCATAAGAATCAGAATAAATTCCATGACAAGCAGTTCAATCATTTTATCGCAGTATTTTAGATTATTTTCCCATTCTTCATAGACCTTTAAGACCAATTCTTTTAATGCAGAGTCATTCTGACAGTGCCAGATAATATAGCCGTTAGAATCTCCGTAAATCACATTGGAAAACAGTGTGGATAAATAATTATTGTTATTCAGTAAATGAAAGAAAACAGTATCAAATGTTGTGACACGTAGAATGAAATCAACAATGATGCTGTTTTTATTTTGTGTCTGAAATGTGTGCTGAAGGTTTGGAGGACATAAAATAATATCTCCATCCTGAAGTGGGGTGGATTTTTCAGGATCGATCAACAGACTGTGATCACTTTTCAGAACATAATTAATCTCAATAAACTGATGGGAATGCATCAGTAGTGGCATATATCTCAGATTTTTCAAAATACAGACATTCTGATTTTCAGGAATAAAAAAATCTTCAGAAAGATGTCCGGATGAACCGGTGAGAAAAAAAGTCTGATCTGGGAGCTGCTTGTGCCATTCTGTTTCCAACAAATGCAGCAGATATATATAATCCGGCTCATTTACTAAGGAATTAATGATTTTGGTCTGATAAACCGGAAATTTTTTTAAAAAATTTTTTAAAAAATGCTCAGTGTCATTAAGTGGAAGCAAATTGTTTTCTGGTATCATAATAATTGTCCTTTTTCTGATTGGTACAATCGGAATCTTTCTAATATGAGTCATTCTGAACGTATAAAAATCAATATGTGAATGAGTTTTTGTGTCATTTCTTTTGAAATAAATGTCACAAAATTTGTGACATCATAGATTATAATCTCATCATCAAAAGAAAACAAGCAGGAGGTTTGTTATGAAAAGAGAAAAATTAAAATTGTCAACGATTTTGTCTTATGCGCTGGCAACCGGAAGCGGATACCAGATTATGGGATCTTTAGTTGGGGCGTATCTGATGATCTTCCTGACAGATACGTTTGGAGTACCGGCAGGAGCTGTTGGTGTGATTACTGTAGTTGCTTCTATATGGGATGCAATTAATGATCCGATGATGGGAACAATTGCCGACAGAACAAAGAGCCGTTGGGGAAAGTACAGACCGTATTTTCTGTTTATTCCGGCGATTTTGACGGTTGTTGTTGTGTTATTGTTTGCAAGCCCAAATATTGGAACACATGGAAAAATCATATGGACAGCAGTCTTTTATATTTTGTACGGAATGCTCAGAACTGCCATTGAAATTCCAAGTGGTGCACTGATTAATGCTGTTACAGATGAACCATCAGAGAGAAGCAAAATGATCAACGCCTATACAATGGTTATGGGAATTTGCACAACCATTGCAACTTCTTTTGGTCTGGCGCTGGTTTCTTTGTTTGGCGGAGATAATACAGCAAAGGGATACATGATCGTTGTAGGTCTGGCTGGTGTTATCATGACAATTACATGCTGGATGTGCTTTGCAACAACAAAAGAGACTTGTGTACAACATAATGAACAGAAGCCACTGCTGGAAGAAATTAAAAGTTTATTTCATGTAAAAGGTCTGTTAAGTGTGATTGCTGTCTGGCTGGCAGCATACACAGCGTATAATATCATGATGTCATCTTCTGTTTATTACATTATGTACTGTTTATGCAGACCGGATTTAATTTCTATGTATATGTTGGATGTTTCACTGGTTGGACTTCTTGGAATTGTTATCATTGTTCCACTGTTTATGAGATTATTCCACAAGACACAAAAAGCATTTGCAATTTCTCAGGTTGCAGTAATTATATGTGATATCTTAATCGTAATTTTCCATGGAAACATGGCAGTATTATTTATCTGCTCTGGCGTTGCATCTATGTTTGCAACCGCATCCATGCCGTTCAGTGCAATGATGATGACAGAAATGACAGATTTGGTATTAATTGATTCTGGAAGAGTTGTAAATGGAACGATGGCAGCTTTGAAAGGATTTTCAAATAAAGCAGGTATTGCAATTTCCAGTGCAATTGTAAGTTTTACACTTGCAGCGACAGGATATATTGCAAATGCCATCGGACAGGAGCCACAGGCGGTTATTACAGGAATTACGGTTGCAAGATTTGTGGTTCCGGCTATTTGTGGAGTTGTCATTATTTTAGCATTGGTGAAATATCCGATCACGGATGAAGTCAGACAGAAAGTAAGAGCTGTATATGAAAAACAGCATACAGAAAATAAGTAATATTTAGAGGAATAAAATGAAGTTAACAGATATTAATATAAGAGATCCATACATCTTGTGTAGTGGAGACTGGTACTATATGTACGGAACCAGAGCAGAGACCTGTTGGGGAGCGGCAGAAGGATTTGACTGTTTTAAAAGTAAGGATCTGGAGAACTGGGAAGGACCATTTGAAATTTTTCACAAACCGGAAGATTTTTGGGCAGATCGTTGTTTCTGGGCTCCGGAATGTTATGAAATTAATGGAAAGTATTATCTGGTTGCCACATTTGGCAGTGAAAAACATAAGGGCATTCAGATTTTACAGTCAGATACACCGGATGGAACATTTCAGATTATGACCGAAAAACCGCTGACACCGGACGATTGGAATTGTATTGATGGGATGCTTTATCAGGAAAAGGAAAAAATCTATTTGATATTTTCCCATTCTTTTGAGGATGTTCCGGCTGGTGATATGTGTATGGTGGAATTGGAAAATGATTTTAGCAGTACAAAAGGTGAAATTTTTACTTTATTTTCTGCAAAAGATGCTGGTTGGGCTGTTCCAATACCTTTTGCAAAAGCAGAATTTGGAATGGATGGTGATGTATATTTTACAGATGGTCCGGCAGTGTATCGTCAACAGAATGGAAAATTGCTGATTCTCTGGTCCAGTTGGGGCGAAAAAGGTTATACCGTTGGTCAGGCAGTTTCTGATTCCGGAAAAATAGAAGGACCGTGGAGACATTTGGAGCAGATTGTTTTTGGTCCAGATGGTGGGCATGGGATGTTTTTTCACACAAAAGAAGGTGCGTTAAAATACCTGCTGCATTATCCAAATCAACCGGGAGATGAGCACCCTCTTTTACTGGAACTGGCAGAAACTGAGTTGGGATTAAAAGCAACTTTAAGTTAATGCGGTCAATTTACCTTTTTAGAATTTGCATATATATTACTCAATAATTTCTACTTCAACTTTCGCCACAAATTCATTTTCATTTTTTGTGATAAAATTATTTACCACGTCGTATTCAATGTAAAGATCACTGGTCTTAAGCTGATGCTGTTTTTTATAATTCAGCATTCGTTCATAAGTCTCACCGATTGTATTCCAATGACCGACATGATAGGCTGTCAGATATTTTCCAGCGGGAAGTATCTGGCAGTTTTTTATTGCAGGCTTCTGTCCCATGAGCAGAGCAACATTATCATAGGCATCGTAAATACCATGTTCCACATTTTTTCCGTACTGAAAATAAGCAATATCATAATCCAGATAAGGATTGGTCTTTTGTAACAATGAAATCAGCTTATTGAGATTTTTGGAAAAAGACTGATTAGAATTTGGCTCTGCCTCTCTGTAAAGATAGTAACAGTCCGGATAAGTCGTGATTTCAATTTTTGAAAAATCGGTCTGTTCCGCAATCTGAATCTTGTTTCTCTGTTGCTGCATCCATTTTTTCATGGATTGTAGTTTCTTAATCTGCTTTGCAATCTGTGCTTCATGTTCCAGAAATATCTGCTGAAAAAGTTCTGGGGTTCGCTGTGAAACGTATGTTTGAATTTCCTTTAATGGCATGTCGAGATCACGCAAAACCAGAATTGTGTTTAAAATATCAATCTGATCGATGGAATAAAACCGATAACCCTTTTCGTTAATATATTTCGGTTGAAACAGACCTATGTCATCATAATGAAAAAGTGTATGCTTTGTAATACCCATGAGCTGGGTCAGTTCGCCGGTGGTCAGATAATCTTTGCGTTCCATATACTTTAACTTCTCCTGTCTTGTAATTGCAATCTATAGGCATCCTGTGATTCCTATGCATTATGTGATTTGAGTAGATTATAATTTGATAATGATGTAAAAAATCTCCTGCAGACATGTTGTAAAAATCTGCTTGACTATAGGGTTACCCTATAGTATATGCTGTCAGAAGTCAAGATATAAAAGGTGAAAAAGCACATTTGTCACGTTGTATCATATGGGGAAAATGTGCAGATAACGGATAGAAGTATTATAAAAAAGTATGTAAGTTTGAGAAAGCAGGTGTTTTTATGAGTATGTCTTTGAATCAGGAGTTTACTCCTTTAAAATTATTGAGATTTGCAGCACCTTCCATCATTATGATGATATTTATGTCAATGTATACGATCATTGATGGAATGTTTGTATCACGTTTTGTGGGAAGTAATGCATTATCTGCAACTAATATTGTGTATCCGGTTATAAATATTATGATCGCAATTGCAACGATGATGGCGACTGGAGGAAATGCGATCATCAGTAAATATCTTGGTGAAGGAAAAAAGGAAAAAGCCAAAGAAAGACTTACCATGTTTGTCGTCATTACATTAATTGTCAGTGGGATAATTATGCTGGTTACGCTGAGCTTTTTGAATCGGATTTGTTATATGCTTGGTGCTACGGATGAATTGCTGATGTATTGCAGAAATTATCTGATGATTCTTGTGATTTTTACCCCTGCCTGCATGCTGCAGTCGTTGTTTCAAAGTTATCTGGTAACAGCGGAACGCCCGACACTTGGATTGATTTTGATTATTTTAGCAGGAGTTTTAAATGCTGTGCTGGATTATGTATTGATCGTGCATTGCCATCTGGGAATCCGTGGTGCCGCTCTTGCAACCGGAATCGGGCAGTCGGTACCGGCGATTGCGGGCCTGATTTTCTTTTTCGCAAATAAAAAGGGGCTTTGCTTTATAAGATTTCAGGTAAATGTCAGAGATTTTTTGCATGCATGTTATAATGGATCTTCCGAAATGGTATCTCAGCTGGCAGCAGCTATTATTACATTTTTATTTAATTCAGTTATGATGCGGCTGGCCGGTGCAAATGGTGTGGCTGCCATCACGATTATTTTGTATGGAGAATTTTTATTTAATTCCTTTCATCTCGGATTCGCTGTTGGAATTGCTCCGATTGTCGGTTTTCAGTATGGTGCACAAAATAAAGCTCAGCTGAAACGGATATATAAGACAACTTTTATTTTTGTAGTGGTATCATCTGTTGTGATCACTGTGGTCGCTGCATTTCTGGCAAAACCAATCGTTTCGATATTTACAAAAGATCCGGGAACATGGGAACTGGCCTCTGTAGGATTTCAGATTTTTGCAATAAATTTCCTGTTCAGTGGAGTTAACATTGCGTCTTCTGGATTTTTTACTGCGCTGTCCAACGGAAAAGTATCTGCACTGATTTCTTTTTGCAGAACATTGCTTTTTACCGTTATATTTTTACTCGTGTTGCCGCGAATATGGGGACTGAACGGAGCGTGGGTTGCGATTCCTTCCTCAGAACTGTGTACCTTGGTGCTGTCAGTTTGTATGCATGTGAAATATTTTATAAAAAAGAGTGAAAAAAATTATATTTTAGGCTAAAATGAAATGGATGTTATAAATGAAGGGGATAAGGAGGACGCCGTAAAATGGCAATCCATGTAAAAAGCGAAATTGGAAAATTGAAAAAAGTAATGCTTCACAGACCGGGGCAGGAACTGGAGCATCTGGTTCCGGAAGATCTGGAACGGCTTTTATTTGATGATATTCCTTATTTGAAAACTGCAAAAATCGAGCATGATATGTTTGCGGAGATTATGCAGGGACAGGGAGTGGAAGTCGTATACCTGGAGGATCTGACGGCAGAGGTGTTGAAAAATCCTGAGAAAAAGGAGCAGTTTGTTCGGGAGTTTATTGCAGAGGGTGGTGCTTCTGCAACAAAAGTGAGGGAGCAGTTATACGAATATCTGATGAATATTGCAGACGAAAAGGAACTTGTGTTAAAAACGATGTCAGGAATCCGGGCTTCTGAGTTAAATGTAAAAATGAGTTGTCCGCTGGTAAGTCTGGTGAAAAAAGAGAGTCAGTTTTTGCTGGATCCGATTCCGAATCTGTATTTTACGAGAGATCCATTTGCATGTATCGGAAACGGTGTCAGTCTGAACCATATGTATTCCCGGACCAGAAGAAGAGAGACACTTTACGGAAAATATATTTTAAAATATCATCCGGATTTTGCCGGAAAAGTACCGTTTTACTATGACAGAGCAATGGATTTTGCCATTGAAGGTGGAGATATTCTGAATCTGAGTAATAAAGTCATTGCTATCGGAATTTCCCAGCGTACAACGCCGGAAGCGATTGAAATTCTGGCACAGAATATATTTGCAGATGAGACATCAGAAATTGAAACGATTATAGCACTGGATATTCCGTCTGTCCGTGCTTTCATGCATCTGGATACGGTATGTACGCAGGTAGATCATGACAAATTCACGATTCATCCGGGCATCATGCAGACACTTCGTATTTTTGAAATTAAACCGGGAGATCAGAAGGGGCAGTTAAAAGTGACAGAGTCCGATGCGATGCTTTCTGATATCCTTGCAAAATATCTGGAACTGGATAAAGTGACACTGATCAAATGTGGTGGCAAAGACAGAATTGCTTCCGAGCGTGAACAGTGGAACGATGGTTCTAATACTCTTTGCATTGAGCCTGGAAAAGTTGTCGTATATGACCGGAATTATGTGACAAATGATATTTTGCGTCAGCATGGTATCGAGGTACTGGAAATGGCAAGTTCGGAGCTGTCCAGAGGTCGTGGTGGCCCACGCTGTATGAGTATGCCGCTGGAGAGGGAAGTGTAATTATAAGTCTACTTTCTAAATAATATAAAGAGAAAACCATTCACATTTCTTTTTGTTTGAGCTATGATAATAAATAGCACAAAGAAAGCATAAGAAGTGTCAATGGTTTTCTTTTGATTTATGAGGAGTAAAAAATGATCAGAGAAATTAATGTAAAAGAATTAACTGAAAACATCAGCGAGATGTGTATACAGGCGAACCATTATCTGTCACCGGATATGGATACATGTATGAAGCAGGCTGTTGAGACAGAAAAATCCGAGCTTGGCAAAAAAATCCTGAATCAGCTTCAGGAAAATCTGGAAATCGCAGACAAAGAAATGATTCCAATCTGTCAGGATACCGGAATGGCAGTTATTTTTATGGAAATCGGACAGGACGTACATTTTGTGGGCGGTGATTTTGAGGAAGCGGTCAATGAAGGTGTGCGTCGTGGTTATGTGGATGGATATCTGAGAAAATCCGTGGTAAAAGATCCGCTGATCCGTGAAAATACAAAAGATAATACACCGGCAATTCTGCATACAAAAATTGTTCCGGGTGATAAAGTGAAAATCACCATTGCACCAAAAGGATTTGGCAGTGAAAATATGAGTCGTATTTTTATGCTGAAACCGGCAGACGGTATCGAAGGTGTGAAAAATGCAATTCTGACAGCAGTCAGAGATGCAGGACCGAATGCCTGTCCGCCAATGGTTGTGGGTGTTGGTATCGGTGGAACTTTTGAAAAATGTGCGCTGCTTGCAAAACAGGCTCTGACCAGACCGGTGAATGAACATTCCGATATTCCATATGTCAAAGAAATGGAAGAAGAAATGCTGACGAAGATCAATCATCTTGGCATCGGACCGGGTGGACTTGGCGGTACAACCACAGCGCTGGCAGTCAATATAAATACCTATCCGACACATATCGCAGGACTTCCTGTGGCAATCAATATCTGCTGTCATGTCAACAGACATGCGGTAAGAGAACTGTAGGACAGGAGGAAATTATCATGGATAAACATATACATACACCAATTACAGAAGAAATTACCGCTGACTTAAAAGCAGGCGATTATGTTTATATCACAGGTACACTTTACGTGGCCAGAGATGCTGCTCACAAACGCATGATGGAAGTACTGGATGAAGGAAAAGAACTTCCAATTAATATCAAAGACTGCACGATTTATTATATGGGACCGTCTCCGGCCAGAGAAGGACGACCAATCGGTTCTGCCGGTCCGACGACCGCAAGCCGTATGGACAAATACGCTCCGCGTCTGCTGGATCTTGGTGAAAAAGCCATGATCGGAAAAGGAAAACGTACCAAAGAAGTCATTGATGCAGTCGTCCGAAACAAAGCAGTTTACTTTGCAGCTATCGGCGGAGCAGGCGCATTGCTTTCAAAATGCATCAAAAAATCTGAGATTGTCTGCTATGAGGACCTCGGTGCAGAGGCAATCCGTAAGATTGAAGTAGAAGATTTTCCGGTTATCGTAGTCGTAGACTCTGAAGGAAACAATCTGTATGAAACTGCAATCAAAGAATTTGCGGTAGAAGATTGATCATAATTTTTTTGTTTAGAAGATGATGAAATAAAGGAATCACACATAGCTTTGATAAGTACCTAATAGTGATAGGAAACATCAGAGTATGTGTGATTCTTTTTGTGGGGTGATAAGAAAATAATGTTACTCATAAAAAATTAAGAAATTCATACATTTTTTTTACTGTTTTGTTTTATAAAATAGCTATACTTCAGATCAGAATAAAAGTTATTCATACAGTATCCGATCTGTCACTAAAAATAAAACACAGGAGGATTGAAGGTGAAAAAGAAATTCAAACACAAAAAACTAGTGATCGTGCTGGTTATCATTGTAGCAGCAATCATTGTGCTGGTTGGCGTAGCCAAACGAAAGTTAAACAGTGTAGCAGAGGCGACCAAGATTGTACAGTTGGAAAAAGTAGATAAAAGAGACCTGTCCGATTTTATATCTCTGACAGGAACGGTAAGTGGAGAGACGAAGATCAATTATTCTTCTACAGCTGCGACTGAGATCAAAACTGTAAATGTTCAGGTTGGAGATGTTGTAAAAGAAGGCGATGTGATCGCGACTCTGGATAAAGATTCTATTCAGAAACAGATTGATGTGCTAGAGAAATCCCTGTCAAATGCAGCTGCATTAAAACAGAATGAAACGAATCAGAATCAGCGTACCCTTGAGCGTGCCAAAGAAGATCAGAAAAATCAATTGGCACAGGCAAATGACAGTATCAACAGTGCAGAAGCTGCATATACAGCAGCACAAAACACTATAAATTCATTAAATAACCAGATTAAATCTGTATCAGATCAGGTAAATGCGGCATCTGATGAAGATATAAAAGCAGCACTTCAGGAAAAACTTTCCGACCTTCAGGATCAGCTTTCCGGTGCAAAAAGTGATCTTACATCTGCAGACAGTGCCCGCAAAGAAGCAAAAAACAATTATACGAGCGTGAAATCCTCCACCGATGATGCGATTTATTCTGCCCAGAACAGCATTGAATCTGCAAAATATAACCAGACGGATGACAGTGATACACAGACACAGCTGGATCAGTTGAGAAAACAACTGGATGATTGTACGATCACAAGTAAAAGTGCAGGTATTGTTACTGCAGTTAATGTTTCTGTCGGTGATGTAAATACCGCAAATGCTACGTTAGTAACCGTAGAAAATAATACTGATATGATCGTGAATGCAAGTGTAACAGAAAAAGATATTCTGAAACTGCAGGAAGGTATGAAAGCAATCATTACTTCTGATGCGTTGGATGATCAGGAAATCAATGGCGAAATCATCAAAGTAGTAAAAGTATATAATGCTTCCCAGCCGACAACGGAACAAACCGGGAAGGAGACTTCCGGAGCCGCCAATACAGGTGGATTTTCGGTACAGATCAAATTAGATCCGTGTGATCTGATCAGTGGCATGAGTGCAAAGGCAAAAATTGTCCTGACAGATCGTGAAAATGTGCTGTCTGTACCGTATGATCTGGTGCAGCAGGATGAGGATGGCAAAAGTTATGTCCTCTGTGCAGAAGAAAATAAAGATGGTACTTATACAGCTGTAAAGAAAAATATTACAGTTGGTGATGAGATTAATTATTATACAGAAGTGACCGGTGGCGATCTGAAAGCAGGAGATTACATTATCATGGATTACGCTATATCCGAAGGAGATACTTTCCAGGGAGAAAGAGGAAGTGATGTAAGTGAAACGGAAGATGGCGGTTCTACAAGTGTAAGTTCTGAAGTAACTGCGGATTAATCATGGAGGTTTTTATACATGTCAAATGAAATTATGATCCGCATGGAACAGATCGTGAAGACATATTACATTGGTCAGCCAAATGAATTGGAGATTTTACACGGAATCAATCTTGATGTCAAACGGGGCGAATTTGTTTCTATTGTAGGAGAATCCGGTTCCGGAAAAAGTACGCTGATGAATATTATGGGTATTCTGGATCGCCAGACTTCCGGTAATTATTTCCTGGAAGGCGAGGATGTCAACAGCATGGATGACACCGTCCGAAGTGTCATGCGGAATGAAAAAATTGGCTTTGTGTTTCAGAACTTTAATCTGATTCCGAGAGCAAATGCCTTAAAAAATGTAACTTTGCCTTTGATGTACAGTGAGCACCGTCCGAAAAATGCAAAAGAAATCGGTATGCAGATGTTGGAACTGGTGGGAATGGCAGATCGTGCCACACACCGTCCAAATGAGTTGTCCGGCGGACAGAAGCAGAGAATTGCGATTGCCCGGGCGATGATTAATGATCCTTCCATTATCCTTGCAGATGAGCCGACCGGTGCACTGGATTCCCAGACCGGTCATATGATCATGGATATTTTTCACAAGCTTCATGAAGAACAGGGAAAAACAGTCGTACTGATCACTCATTCAAAGGAATTGGCTGCAGAGACCGAGCGAATTGTCACATTAAATGATGGTATGATCGTATCTGATAGCAGAAAAACAGAAAAAGGCTGTGATTTGTCAGGTTATCACAAGATGAATGATGGATGCAATAAGCCAGAAATCGGAGAGGGGGGAACGCTATGCTGATAGAGAATATCAAAGAAGCCTTTCAGAACCTTCTTTCCAATAAAATGCGTTCCCTGCTGACTATGCTTGGAATCATCATCGGTATTTCTGCGGTTATCACGATCACGACCATTGGAACATCTATCAAATCAACGTTGAATGCTACATTAAACTCCCTTGGTGGAAACAGTATCAGCGCCAGTGTGGATGCTATTTATCCGGAGGATGATGCAGACTGGTCGAACTGGGAATATCCGAAGATGACAGCAGATGATTATATTACGCAGAATATGCTGGATGAATTACAGGAAACATACCCGGACGAAATCGCAGGTTTTGGTATTTCAGCTTATCTTGGCAGCGGTCAGATTTACAAAAACAGTGATAAATATGCGAATGTGGACGCAACAGGAACGACAAAAGAAGAACTGGAGCACATGAAAATTAATATTCTTCGTGGACGTAATCTGACAAAGCAGGATATGAAAAAGGAGAAACGTGTATGCGTTGTATCCGATACGATGGCATCCTATTATTTCGGCAGTGAAGATCCTATCGGACAGCAGATTATTTACAGTGGAAGTGATGGTTATTCTTATGAATTTACAGTAGTAGGTGTGTATGAATATAATGCTGCTATTTTTGGTAAACAAGATACGACGATTCCGGAAAAAGACCGCAGTACTACCATGTATATTCCCGCCACAACTGCAAATAAATTAAATCATAGTGAAGCGACCAATGGATATACGTATATAAGTGTCCTTTTAAAAACAGGTGCGGATCAAAATCAGGCAGAAACAGATATTCAGAGCTTTTTTGCAGACAAATATGCGAAAAATGAAAAATGGCAGGTCACAACATACAATATGTCTTCGGATATGGGCATTATTAATACAGTCATTAATGTAGTAACTGTGGCAATTTCCTTTATTGCAGCAATTTCCCTGATCGTTGGTGGCGTTGGTGTCATGAATATCATGCTGGTGTCTATCACTGAAAGAACAAAGGAAATCGGTATCCGAAAAGCGCTGGGTGCTAAAAATAAGGCCATCAAGCAGCAATTTCTGATCGAATCTGTGGTACTTTGCCTCGTTGGTGGAATCATTGGAATTTTGATTGGAATCCTGTTTGGATTTATCCTCGGAAAAGTGGCGATGCTTGTCATCAACAGCTACTACAGCGATTATGCAGGTTATATTATCATGAATGTACATCCGTCTGTATTAGCAATTATCCTTTCCGTATGCTTCTCAATGCTGATCGGTGTGTTCTTCGGATCTTATCCGGCGAAAAAAGCAGCAAAGATGGAAGTAATTGATGCACTGAGATATGAGTAAATTTTGTTACTTCAGACTGAGATAAACTATTGATGATTGTACTTTAAAATGGGATATGATAAGATACGAAAAAGAATGAATAGAAAGTAGTGATACTCATGTCCACACAGAAAGGAACTCTGATCAACAAATACACACCAAACTATGTCATCTTTGACCTTGAGACGACTGGAATCTCTCCGAACTATGATGAAGTGATTGAGATTTCGGCGCTGAAGGTGAAAGGTGGCGAAGTAGTGGATGAATTTAATACGCTGGTGAACCCGGGCCGCAAGATTCCATTTGGAGCGACGAAAGTGAATGGAATCACAAATGCGATGGTTGCGGAGGCACCGGCGTTTTCGCATGTTCTGGCAGAGTTTCTGGATTTTGCGGAAGATCTTGTTCTGGTAGGACATAACATTGCACGGTTTGACATGAAGTTCATCTGGCGTGACGCCGAGCAGTATTTTGGCGAAATTCCGCAGAACAATTATGTGGATACGCTGCAGGTGGCGCGAAAACACTTGCCGAAGATGGAGCATCATCGTCTGGTGGATCTGGCGGAGCATTATGGTATTTCATCGGAAGGTGCGCATCGAGCACTGAATGACTGTTACATGAACCAAAAAGTGTATGAGTGCATGGTGGCTGAGATGCGTGAGGCACATCAGAAGCGTGTGGAGGAAGCCAGAAAAAAGGCATCGGAAGACGTAGAGGTTCAGCAGCGACCTCAGCATTTTACAGTAAAAATCCGGGGTGTGGTGGAACGCATTACTTATCAAAATCCGGAAAATGGCTACACGGTCCTCAAATGTGCCGTAAAAAGTTACAAAGAACTTGTGACAGTCATCGGAAGTCTGCTGGATGTGAATGTTGGTTCTGTATTGCTGATTTATGGAAATTGGAAAGTGGACAGTCGTTACGGCAGACAGTTTGCTGCAGAGAGTTGGGAAGAAACGCTTCCGGCGACGGTATTTGGTATTGAAAAATATCTTGGTTCCGGTCTGATCAAGGGCGTTGGTCCGAAATATGCGAAAAAGATCGTAGCACAGTTTGGCATAGAAACGCTGGAAGTGATTGAGACGGATATTTCCCGGCTGCAGGAAGTGGACGGCATCGGTAAAAAACGAATCCAGATGATCCGGGACAGCTGGGAACGTCAGAAAGAGATCAAGAATGTTATGCTTTTTTTGCAGGATCATGGCGTCAGTACCTCTTTTGCAGCAAAAATTTACCGTCAGTACGGAAATGAAAGTCTGGATAAAATGAAAGAAAATCCGTTCCAGATGGCAGATGATATCTGGGGGATTGGATTTAAAACAGCAGATGGAATTGCACAGAAGCTTGGTTTTGCGAAGGAGGCTTATGTCCGGTTGCGCAGTGGTATTATGTATACACTCAGTAATCTGGCAGATGAGGGACATGTGTTTGCATATCAGGATCAGTTGATCGCGAAGGCAGCAGAATTACTGGAAGCGGAAGAATCCAGTATCGTAATGACTTTGGATCAGATGATCGCGGACAAAGACCTGATCTGTGAAACGGTAGACTATAAAACAGATCAGGCAGAAATGAAAGCTATATATCTGCCGGCATTTTATTATGCGGAGGCAGGTGTGGCAGGCAAATTAAAACGTCTGGCACAGGCGCCGGCAGCAGACCGGCTCTGGCATGCACTGATGGATGCACGGCAGAAGACAGGAAACGAAAGCCTGTCCATTGATGTCGGTAAAATTCAGGAAAAAGTACACATGGAATATGATGAGATTCAGGCAGATGCCATTCGAAAAGCAGCCGTTTCCAAAGTCATGGTATTGACGGGAGGACCTGGAACCGGAAAAACCACGACAACGCAGGGAATTATCGCTGCTTACCGTTCGTTTGGATTAAAAATCCTGCTGGCAGCACCTACAGGTCGTGCCGCCAAGCGTATGACAGAAGCAACCGGATTAGAGGCAAAGACAATCCACCGTCTGTTGGAGTGCAAACCGCCGGAAGGATATCAGAAAAATGAGGACAATCCCCTGGATGGAGATGTGCTGATCATTGATGAATGTTCTATGATCGATATGATACTGATGAATGCGCTGCTCAAAGCAATTCCAGAGGGGATGCGTCTGATACTGGTGGGAGATATCGACCAGCTCCCATCTGTGGGGGCGGGAAATGTATTGCGTGACATTATTGATTCCGGTGTATTTCCTGTGGTTCGTCTGACCCGGATTTTTAGACAGGCACAGAGCAGCAGGATTATCATGAATGCGCATGCCATCAATGAAGGCAAATTTCCGGATATTTCCAATGGCAAAAATACGGATTTCTTCTATATAGAAAAAGAAGATCCGGAGGAAGCGGTGCAGGAAATTGTCCGGCTGGTAAAAAACAACCTTCCGCGTTATTACAAAACGCCCTGGAATCATATCCAGGTGCTGACACCGATGCAGAAAGGAATTGTGGGAGCAGCGAATTTGAATCTTGCACTTCAGGAAGCTTTGAATCCACAGGGCGACGGTTTGCGTCGGGGAGGATATCTGTTTCGCACTGGGGATAAAGTCATGCAGATCCGAAATAATTATGAGAAAGAAATTTTTAACGGAGATATTGGAACAGTAGAGTCTGTAGATCTGCAGGAACGGACGCTGAAAGTAAACTTTGACCAGCATATCATAGAATATGAAGCATCGGAGCTGGATGAACTGGTGCATGCCTATGCGACAACGATACATAAAGCGCAGGGCTCCGAATATCCGATCGTGGTCATGCCTGTTCTGATGAATCACTATGTAATGTTGCAGCGCAATCTGATCTATACAGGAATTACCCGTGCAAAAAAGGTTCTGGTTATCGTAGGAACCAGAAAGGCATTGTCTTATGCGGTCAGAAATGTGACAGTTACAAAGAGAAATACTTTTTTAAAAGAGCGCTTGTCTCAGGCATAGGGAAAGCAGACATTCGCAATCCGCTTTTGCTACTTGCTCATGAACGCAGCCGATTTGCGACCTTTCAGTGGGATCACGCACCAAGTCTCACGTGCGTTCGACTTGAAATATTGACATTTGGAAATAGTTTCTTTCTATGAATTTCTATAAATGCAGAGCCTTCAAAAATAACTGGTTTTACAAGTGATGAAAAAGTTGTAAAAAGCTATTGACAAACGGAACAAAGTTTTGTATAGTAGATAAAACGTTACGGCGCATCAATTTTATAAAAAAATATGGAGAAATACTCAAGAGGCTGAAGAGGCGCCCCTGCTAAGGGTGTAGGTCGTTCGCGCGGCGCGAGGGTTCAAATCCCTCTTTCTCCGTTATTTTTTTGCCTTAAAATGAGGGTGAAAAATAAAATTGAAAAAAGTTGTTGACAAGCGCATGGGCTTGTGATAATATATACAAGCTGTCGCGTGAGTGACACGATAAAAACAAATAACTTTTAAATAAAGTTAA